>JAEPEX010000002.1_pt1 | contig 266533 bp, 231 predicted proteins | sample 9130951 | NCBI WGS metagenome assembly JAEPEX01 (sample SAMN17228542, study PRJNA684324) | microbial mat metagenome | biome: saline marsh[ENVO:00000054]; feature: microbial feature [ENVO:01000007], biofilm[ENVO:00002034], sulphate-reducing...; material: estuarine water... | reverse complement strand
GCAATGATGCTTCGCCGGCTTAGACAAATCGCGGAAACGCATCTGGGGCATTCAATTGATAAAGCGGTCATCACCGTGCCCGCTTTTTTTTCCGACCACCAGCGCCAGGCAACCCGGGAGGCCGGTAAGATAGCCGGTCTTGAGGTGGTGAGAATCATTAATGAGCCAACCGCCGCCACTCTGGTTTACGAGAGTTCTCACGACGGTTCAAAAAAGGTGTTGGTATACGATCTTGGCGGTGGAACATTCGATGTGTCCCTGGTGGAAATACAAGACGATGTGGTCGAGGTGCTTGCCAGCCACGGTAACAACCAGCTTGGCGGAGATGATTTTGATGGGCTTATTGAAAATTATGTAGTGGAAAAGTTACGGGAGGATGGCCTTGTTGATATCGCTTTGCAGGCCCGGGCCAGAATCAGAAGGGCGGCGGAGAATGCAAAGAAGCACCTTTCGTCCCAGCCGTTTGTGCTCATTGAGGAAGAATACCTGCTGGATCAAGACGGCGTTCCCTATCACCTTCGGGTCGAACTTGCCCGTGCCGACTATGAGGAGATGATCGAGCCTCTGGTTGATGAAACCTTGGATGCCGCCCATCTGGTTTTAAAAAATAGTGGCATAACCGCCACCGAAGTTGAAGAAATCCTGCTGGTGGGCGGCTCTACCCATACCCCGCTGGTTCAGCGGAAGCTGGAGGAAAATTTTGGCATGGCTCCACGCTTTGAGATGGATCCCGATCTCTGCGTGGCCGCGGGCGCGGCCCTGCAAGCAGCAATGATCGGCGGCTCGGATATTCGGGCGGTGCTCATCGATGTGACCCCGTATACCTTTGGTATCAGCGCAATCGGAGAGGTGGATGGTATATTATCATATGACAAGTTCGTACCGATAATCCGGAAAAATACTCCGATTCCGGTGACCCGAGGCGAGGTCTTCTATACCGTTATAGACGACCAGGAGGTGGTGGAGGTTAAGGTATTTCAGGGTGAGTGTGAAGATGCCCGGGACAATGTAGAAGTGGGGAGATTTGTTGTCGAGGGGTTGGGCAAATACCCGGCCTCGAATGAAATACTTGCCCAATTCGCGCTCGATGCCGATGGTATTTTGCAGGTCAGCGCCACGGAAAAGGCCACCGGCTTGGCAAAATCGATAACCATTCACAATGCCCTCACTGAAGGCTCGGAGCAGTCTCTTGCCAAAGCGCGGGACAATATCCGGCAGCTTTTCGGAGATGATTCCAACGCTTTGGAGAGAGAGTCCCGCACCCCCTCAACAGCCGAACAAGTTCCAGTGCGTTCAGAAGGTGCCGATAACCTCTTCGTTGAAGCCGGTGTGTTGATGGAGAAGGGCCGCAACCTGCTGGATACAGTCGGTGATGATGATAAGGAGGATATCATCGAATTGCTCAGTGCGATGAACAATGCCATTGCTGGGCATGATATCGAGGATCTCGGAAAACATATGGATGAACTATCTGAAATTATCTTTTATCTGGACTCGTGAACCGTGGAGAAGTGTCCTTTTTGCAAGGCCCGGTATCGGCAGGGGGGCGCATGCGCCCGCTGCGAAGCTGATTTGAGACAGCTGCTGATCATAGAAGCTGATGCCGGCCGGCTTGCTCGGCGAGCAATTCACGGCCTCCTGTCCGGCGATTCGGCCACCTCCCGGAAGCAGGCGGCCGCCGCCTGTGCCCTGCATGCCACGCCATTTCATCGGGCTCTCGAGGGATTCTGCAAAACGGTGCAGGGGGTGGACGGCACCTGAACCACGCCTTGTTTGAGGTGTTGAAAAACGCCCTCAGACTCTTTTTACAGCTTCCATTTCAACCATAATCGGTTGAGGTGCCTCAGAGACGGCCACGGCGGTGTGGCAGGCCTCGCATCGGGCTCAAACGCCAGATCGAGAATGTGGCGGACCTGCCGATGTGGTGAAAGGATCTCCACACATCCTCCGCAGTAGGTTGCCAGTGGCAGGTGGCTCATTTCAGAGCTCCGTTTTGCCACCTATGTTTCCCGATAGGTTTGCTCAACAAAACCAACCGCACCACCCTCACCGCAGCACATGGTCTTTTTTTCACAGTGTTCGGGCTCGTGTACCCTGTATCCATGTTTTTTCAGAAATTCCCGCGCATTTTTCTGGATTAACCGGTCAAAACGGGATGCACAGGGATCGTGTAAAGCCACGTTCTCAGAGGTTTTGGTGGGTATGGCCGCACCACCGGCACGAAGGTCTTCATAGATTGAACGGATGGTAAAACCTGCTGCATAAGAAGAAAACATCTGATGGCAGCTTGGGCAAGCGGTGAGGATGGTATCCACCCCGTGTTGTCGTAATCGATCAAACAGGCTTTCCATCACCGTTGAAAAATAGTTGATCCGGCCCAGATCATGAGAGGGCTTGGCACAGCAGCTCAGCACCACGCCTAAATGAGGGGTCTGGGCTTGCAGCGGCAATGGCACGCACCATAATGCGTGGATATGTGTCCGGCAGGGCGCAGCCGGGAAAGAAAACGGTGCGGCATGAAGGCGGCAGATGAAACCGGCGAAACAGGCTGGAGAGGCCGATCCGCTCATAGGCGGGCACTGAGCGGTAGGGACGGGCACTGATAACGCCCTGCTGTATGAACAGGCAGCGCATCAGCCAAAAAAGACGGGCGGGATCGAGGTTTTCCGGGCATACCGCCGCGCATAAGCGGCAAAGGCTGCAGCAGTATGGAACGGTTAAGCCCTGAGATGCCTTTTTAAAGGCATCGGTAAGATGGTAGGGGAGCCCGTAATGCTGTAGAAACAGGCAGTCACGCCGGCAGGCACCGCATTCAGTGCAGTTGGTGAGGATTTCGTTAAGGGCGGCGTCACACTCTTTTCCACGTCCTCGGCTGAATTATAGTATTGCTCATCCGGCGGTGCGGTTATTGAAGGATGTACGCCCATAATATCAGTGTCTTCGGCCCTGGCGGAGACCGTGCCGGATGATACTTAGAGTTGCGCTGAGTTAAGCATCTTTCCTTTGTTTGTGCATGTTTTCAATTCTTGAGTGAATAGGGGACGTACCCCGATCCTTCTGCTGGATATGGAATTGAAAATTTTTAATTGAAGGTGGAAATACTTCAGCTCACCCTTGGTAAGAAAACCGGTATTGCCGGCGTCATCCTGGCCATACAGACCTTCGGTAACTACGCCCGCCGGCATCCTCATCTCCATGCCCTGGTGGCCGACGGCCTCTTCCTCGAAAGTGGCTATTTTTTTGTCATGCCGAAGGTGTTTCTCCGTCGTTGGCCGGGCTTTTCCGTGCCCATGTGCTCAAGATGTTGAAACAGGAAGGGCTGATAGATGATAGCTTCATAACAATGATCATGAAGTGGCGGTATAGTTCTGGATTCAGCGTCCATAATGAGGTTCGGATAGCACCGGACGACGCGAAAGCAATAGAAAATCTCTCTCAATACAGTATCCGTAATTCCTACTCTCTGGAAAAGCTGAAGTATGAAGCAGGTGATTTATCGGTAATTGTCGCGTATGAAGATGAGTGGCCCGGCTCTGATGAACCGATGTTTGGATGGCAAAAAATCTGCAGACCACCTCCGGATCGGTGCGCCCATATTTGGTGGGAAATGGGTCTACATGGTGGCTTTGGCCGTGCAATCCATTGGCGCAATCAAGCGGGTTTAAAAAACTCCTTGAAGCGGCGGCAAAAAAGAGCTAAACTGCTGAGCCACACTGCTAGAGGGTGAAAATCAGCGGTGAAATGAGGACTCGCTAAGAAAGCAAATTCTTACCATCTTGATTGGCTGGGTGATATGATGAGAGGAGCCAAATGGCTATTCTTGCCATGATGATAGCATTTTAAGCAATAGTCAAAGTAAACAATGGTTAATGTAGTGGCCTTGGAACAATGTAGCACGAGGTTCCATTGGCCATTTGCAAACTAAACAACCAAAGCTAAGAGAGGTGCTCTGATGGCAGTCAAAGAACAAGTGTATGGGTATTTCATTCCAAGCGTTACCCTGATAGGCATTGGTGCTTCCAAGGAGATTCCCAGTAAAATTAAATCTTTGGGAGGCTCGAAACCGCTGATTGTTGCTGATAAGGGCATTACCGCGGCTGGTATTACTCAGCAGATCACCGATCTGCTCGAGGGTGCCGGGATGCAACCTATGGTTTTCGACGAAACCGTCCCCAATCCTACCGACGTTAACGTGCATGACGGGGTCGAGGTCTACAAGGAAAACGGGTGCGACAGTCTCATCACTCTTGGCGGCGGCAGTGCCCATGACTGCGGCAAGGGGGTCGGCCTGGTGGTCGCCAACGGCGGTAAAATCCATGATTATGAGGGCGTTGATAAATCAAGCTCACCCATGCCGCCCTATGTTGCCGTTAATACAACCGCCGGCACCGCATCTGAAATGACCAGGTTTTGCATTATCACCGATACCAGCCGCAAAGTGAAAATGGCCATCGTCGACTGGCGGGTTACCCCGGGAATCGCCATTGATGACCCTCTGCTGATGGTTGGCATGCCACCGGCATTGACCGCGGCAACCGGAATGGATGCCTTGACTCACGCCGTGGAGGCGTATGTATCCACTATTGCCACGCCAATGACTGACTCAGCCGCGGAAAAGGCGATTGAACTCATCGCGACACATCTACGACCGGCGGTTGCCAACGGCCAAGACATCAGCGCCCGAGAAGGCATGTGCTTCGCGCAGTATTTGGCTGGTATGGCATTTAACAATGCCAGTCTGGGCCATGTTCACGCCATGGCGCACCAGCTGGGCGGCTTTTACGACTTGCCCCACGGTGAGTGTAACGCAATTCTTCTGCCCCACGTGAGCCGGTTTAATCTCATCGCAAAAATGGAGCGTTTCGCCAAGATTGCGGAACTTATGGGCGAAAATGTTACCGGCATGTCCACACGAGATGCCGCCGAGGTCGCTTTGGATGCGATCAAAAAATTATCAACCGATATCGGCATTCCCGCGGGACTGGTGGAACTCGGCAAAAGGTATGGCAAAGATGTAAAAGCCGAGGACATTGACACCATGACGGTCAACGCGCAACGAGATGCCTGCGGTCTGACCAATCCACGTTGTCCAAACGATGATGACGTCAAAGCGATTTACAAGGCAGCCCTGTAAACCGCTAGTATTTACTAGAGTAGCATTTGACAAAGTGATAGGTTCTGGGCATGGCGGCGCCGCCGGGCGCCGCCTGCTCAGCCCGATGAGAGAAAATACACTCGGCACGTGAGCCGGTCGTCAGCAAAGGCCTTCACCCTTGCCACCATCAGAAATGCTGTTGCCTCAACAAGCATGCGCGGGCAATGGCAAAAAAGCGTGCGCCAAGACTTTCGGATCGGCGGTGGCTTTATCTCCTTTGAGTTTGCCCACTTTGTCGCCCACCTCGGTGCCACCCCCGGGCGGATCTCTAGAAGATTTCCACCCATCTGGGGGTTTTTGAAAAGAACAGGAATCAGCGGGCGCCGCCGGCACCCGCCCAACGAGAGAGCAAGCCAGCTGAGATTGTCGCGGATGAAGATGAGTGGCCCGGCTCTGATGAACCGTTGTTTGATGGGGAAAACATCTGCAGACCGCCACCGGATCGGGGCGCCCATAATGGGTGGGAAATGGGTCTACATGGTGGCTTTGGCGCTGCAATCCATTGGTTAAATCAAACTCCTTCAAGCGGCGGCAAAAAAGAGCTAAGCTGCTGCGACACTTTTGCTGTACAGGCCTTGTCGCAGCCATTCAACGCCAGCCGTGCATACCATGCCAGAGGCCGAGAAAGAAATTCCTGGCATTGACTTGGGTTTGCGGTCAGTAGGCACAAAATCGGTCGAATTCACTCCATTAGATAAGTCAAAATCGCTAAATTTCAACAACATATATCGAGCCAAATGTCAGGTGTGAGCTGAAATATGTAGGCACACGAATTGTATTTATTTCCTTGCATTAGCTGTCTATACATGCTATTTACGTAAGCATGTACCTGAGAACAACAAAACGCACCAACAAAGATGGCTCGGTCGTCGAGTACTTTCAGATTGCCCACAACGAGCGCCATCCAAAGACTCGCAAACCGGTCGCCAAAATCATCCATAACTTTGGTAGAGCCGACCAACTTGACCGTCTTGAACTGGTACGACTGTGTCGATCTATCGCCAGGGTCTGTGGGTTGCATATCTCTGATCCATTGGCTGAAGACGTGTTGCTACCAGAGGGAGAAGCAATAGGTATACCGCCTGATCTGAAGATCAAGCAAACGTTTGCTCTGGGGTGCCCGTTGGTCATTGAGACCCTATGGGAACGGCTCGGTTTGAAAAAGACGCTCAATAGTATTGAACAGGCAACCGGTAGTCAAGTTCCTTACGAACGAGCAATTCTGGCCATGGTCGCTAACCGATTATGTGACCCCGAATCCAAACTCGGGGTATGGGACCGCTGGCTGTCCACCGTCTACCTGCCTTCTTGTGCAAGCCTCAGGCTCAGGCATATGTATGAAGCGATGGACCTGCTTCACGCCAATATCGATACCATTGAACAAACCGTGTTTTTCAACACGGCCAACCTTTTCAACCTGGAGGTCGATCTGATCTTTTACGATACGACGACCGCTTCTTTCCAGGTCGATGCTGAAGACCATTCTGAAGCCGACCCCAACGCCACATTACGTAAATTTGGCCGTTGTAAAGAAGGCGGTTGGGCACCGCAGGTCGTCGTTGCTCTGGCGGTGACCCGCGATGGTATCCCGGTGCGTAGTTGGGTGTTGCCGGGTAATACCGCCGATGTCACAACGGTAGAAAAAGTTCGCGCCGATCTCAGAGGCTGGAACTTGGGTCGGGCAATGTTTGTCGCCGATGCGGGGATGAACTCCGAAGATAACCGCGTTGAACTGGCCAAAGCTTGTGGGAAATATCTTCTGGCCTGTCGTATGGCCAGTATCTCTGAAATCAATTTGAAGGTTCTCAGTAAACGTGGCCGCTACACCAAATTTAAGGATAACCTCTATGCCAAGGAGATCATCGTCGGCGATGGTGAGAGGCGGAGGCGTTACATCCTCTGTTATAACCCCAAACAAGCGCAAAGGCAGCGGAGCCACAGACAGCTAATAATCGAGCTGCTTGAAGCTGAGTTGGCCACGCACAAGGATCACTCAGCAACTGCCCAGTGGGCTATTGAATTGTTGGCATCACGCCGTTTCAAGAAATATCTGCGAACCACCAAAGGTGGCCTCATTCGTATTGACCGGGCTGCCGTTGGTAAGGCGGCAAAGTATGATGGAAAATGGGTAATTGAAACCAACGACGATACCATTAGTCTCGAGGATGCGGCGTGCGGTTACAAGAGTCTGATGGTGATCGAGCGTTGTTTCCGCTCGTTGAAACGTACCCAGATAAAGATGGTGCCGATGTACCACTGGGCCTCCCGAAGGATTGTGAGTCATGTCAAAATTTGCGTACTGGCCTTGCTTATCGAACGGATCGCTGAAATGACCTGCGGCATGTCGTGGCACCATATCCAGCGAAATTTGGAGACACTGCAGATCACAGAATTTTTTGATTTAAAGTATCGTGTGCTTATGCGCAACGAAGTGACAACAGAGGCAAGAAACATATTAAAATCATTAAAGATAAAGGTACCAAAGCAGCTCATACACGCGGAAAAAACAGCTTGAATTTGTAGACACACGCCGAATCTTGCTATGCATCGCATAACCACCAACAGCAATGGTTTGCGGTGATTCATGTACTTACAGACCGCAAACCCAAGATTGATCCCGAGGGATCTGGAGCGATACCCTCCTTCCTGGACTACCAGCGTCGGTAATCTGAGGCTTCCGATCAGCGTGCCGTTCTGGTGGAGATCGGCAGGTGTCAGAGACCAGGTGCCGGTCGGGTCTTTACGGGCAGTGTCGAGACCGAGGGCAATCACCAGGCTTTTCGGCCGGAATTCACTGATCCGCTTGAGGGCCCGCTCGAGCGTCCGGTGATAGCTGGGGCCGTCGAGGAACTCCGGCAGGGGGTAGTTGCGGTTGCAGCCATGCCCGGCACCCTCCCCGCGCTCTTCGGAGAAGCCAGAAAAATAGGGATAGGCGAAGCTGGGATGACCGTGAATGGAGACGGTCAGCACGTCGCTTCGTTCATAAAAGATATCTTGAGTGCCGTTGCCGTGGTGGTAATCAACGTCGAGAATCGCCACCTTCCCATGGCGGCTCAGGTACTGGGCGGCGATGGCCGCGGAGTTGAAGTAGCAGAAACCGCCGAAGACCCTTCGCTCGGCATGGTGGCCGGGTGGGCGGACCAGGGCATAGCTGATCCGGTAGCCGCGGAGAAACCGCTCGGCGGCGGTCAGCGCGCAGTCGACGGCGCCTTTTGCCGCTTTGTAGGCGTTTCGATTGAGCGGGGTAAAGGTGTCGATGCAATAATAGCCGGCCCGTACCGGCATCTCCTTGGGCGGCCTGGTGGCGTTGCGGATGGGAAAGACATACGGATAGACCGATTTCCCCGGTTCCATGGTCAGACACATCCGCTTCAGGTACTCGACAAAGGCCGGTTCATGCACTTCTTTGATGTGTTTCTCCGGGAAATGGTGTGCGGCAACGGTGTCGAACAGACCGGTGGGCAGGATCCCTTTGAGGATGGAGGAAATCCGCACCGGTGCTTCCACGTAGCCGCGTTCGTGGATGTGGTGAATATCATGGCCTTCGTTAACCACCAGGGCAATTCGCTGATCAATGTGGATCGCTCCTTTACCCGGTTGCCGCGATGATGGATGCAGGTGGCGTGGCGGCCCCAACCGGACCGGATCTTCAGCAAACGAGTTGACGACGAGGTCGATGTAATCTCGCGAGCAGCGATCACCATATTTTCTGGTCAAGATCGCTTGTACCACGTGACGGGCATAATCCCGGGCGAGGTGTTTGGTCACCCCCAATCCGTCGAAGACCAGGTATGGCGGGCAGTCGTCTCCTTCATGCAGCGGCGTCTCGTAGGCGGTGCCGCTGATGGGCAGGGCGCCGAAACGCTCGTAGAAGCGCAGTCGCGCCCGGTTCTGCTTGAGTATCTGCTGGTCGGCGCAGAGCGCCGGGTCGTCGGGTAGACACTCCATGAAGATACCGCTAGCCCGCAGGTGTCGGGCCTCTTCACGGGCCCTCGTATAGAGGGCTCCGCCGATTCCACCGGTGGTCGACGGCTCGACGGAGATATAATCGAGGTAACAGAAGTGAAGGTCCGGCGCGTGGTCGAGGAGCGCAAACCCTTTGACATGCAGCCTACTGTTCTCGGCAACGAAGAGAATGGTGCGCAGCCGATAGCGAAACGGGTCGGCGAGCTTGCGGGCCAGGCTGGAGATGTCGCTGTCCTTCAGGCCGGAAAACTGGCGCCGCAGGATCTCCTGTACCTGGGTAATGGCGTCGCGGTCGACGGCCAACGTGTTATCATAGATCCGCCGGATGCGAAACATCTCACAAAACCTTTCGGTAGATGATCTTATCGTCGCCGTCCCGATAAAAATCTTTGAGGTGGGTCGCCATGTCGTAACCGTTTTTTTCATAGAAATGGCGAGCCGGCTGGTACCCCTCGGTGGACGAGGTGTCGATGTAGACGTGCACGGGTTTGGTGGTTCTGAGCCGTTTCTCCATCTCGGCCAGCAGCATGGTGCCAATGCCGTGTCTTCCGTCGTGCGGGTCAACGGCGATCCAATAAAGATCGAATCGATTCTCCGTCATCGGGATCGGTCCATAACTGACGAAGCCGAGCATCCGCTGCTGGTCGGCGGCGGCGAGCACCCGGTAATCTTCCTTGGGGTGGAAGGTGGCGTCGACCACTTCGATGGCCACGTCGATCTCGCACTTGAGAAAATTCTTCTGCATCTTGATGATCCGCACCAGCTGTTCGCGGTCTTTCGGCCTGATCGGAGCAATCGTTATGTTCATACTCTTCTGTCACCCAGCAGCGTAGTCATCTGAGCCACCATGGCGGTATAGTCGAGCCCTGCCTGGCCTGCTGCCGCGGGAAAGCCCGCGTCGGGACTGAGGCAGGGGTTGGCGTTGATCTCCAGGACATGCAGGGAGCCGTCCTTGTCCATGCGCAGATCGACGCGGCCGTAGTCGCGCAGACCGAAGAGTTGAAAGCACTCGGTGGCGAGCGTGTTCAGCCGGGCGGCGAGGGGTGGGTCCAGTTGGGGGAAAACCCGCCGTGTCTCCCGGTAGGCGATGGAGTCCGGTTCCCATTTGGCCCGATAACCGACGATGTGATGCAGGTGGTCGGGCATGGTCGTGAAATCGATCTCTGCCACCGGCAAGACCACCGGGGTTGGACTGCCGAGCAGGGACACGTTGAATTCCCGCCCGTCGATATACTCTTCCACCAGCAGCGGGCCGTACGCCTCATAAAATGCGGTCAAGGCCTCGGGCAAGGCGGCACTGGCCTCGATAACCGAATCCTGATCGATACCGATGCTGGCATCCTGGCTGCGTGGTTTGATGATCACCGGAAAGTCCATCTCCCGCGGGTCGGTGTCGACCGTCCCGTCGTAGAGAAACGATTTTGGGGTGGGCAGCCCGGCACCGCGGAGGATCAGCTTCATCAGGTGCTTGTCGGTGGTGGTCTGCAAGGCCGCTGACGGCGATCCGGTAAAAGGGATGCCGAGTAACTCCAGGACGGCGGCCGGATGGGCGACGAAAAACGGATCGTCGTCCAGCGATTCACAGAGATTGAACGCCGCGTGCACCTCGGCGTCTTCCACAGCCTTGACAAACCGCTTCAGATCACGGGTGACCGGAATGCGGACCGAGGTGTGGCCCAGGTCTCTCAGCGATGCTTCGATCGCCTCCACCTGGGCCAGGACATCGGCCGAAGACAACCAATAGGCCAGGCCCTCCTCAATCGGCTGGGTATAGACCAACCCGATCATCGCTCTCACCCGCGGCCAGCTAGGCCGTGGCGCACGATGGAAGCGTTGATGATTCGCTCCATCAGCTGCTGATAGTCTATCCCGTACTTGGTGGCGATGATGCACAGGTCGGAATGGTCAGGATGCAGACCGGCCAGCGGATTGATCTCGATGAAATGAGGGCGGGCAGTGGCATCGGAGCGCAGATCGACTCGGGCGGCGTCGCAGCAGCCGAGGACCCGGTAGCACTCCAGGGCAAGGGCTTCGGCCGCCTGTGCTTCGAGATCGTCAACCGCTCGGTATTTCACCAGCTCTTCGTAGAATTCCTTGTTGTGATAGGAGTAGATATCCGGTTCCGAATGATCGAGCAGAACCACCTCCATGATGCCGATGGAACGGACATCGTCCCCGTTGCCGACAATGCCGACGGTGAATTCCCGACCGGGCAGGAAGGTTTCAACCAGCACCGGTTGCTTGAAGGTGTCCAGCAACGCTGCGCAGGTGGTACGCAACTGACCCGGCTCACTGATTTTGGAAGCCGGTGTGACGCCTTTGCCGGTCCCTTCGGCCACCGGTTTGGCGAACAGCGGGTAGGGCAGGGCGATAGCAGCGATATCAGCGATGGAGGTGATCACCGCAAAAGCCGGGGTCGCCAGCCCGCAGTCGCGGACGATATGCTTGGCGATGCCTTTATGCAATGTGATCGCCTGAACCAGCGGTCCGGAAAAGACATACGGGATACGATAGGCGTCGAGCAGGGCCGGTACCTGTGATTCGCGGCCAAACCCGTAGAGACCCTCGGCGATATTGAAGACCAGGTCCCAGCGTATGCCGGCGGCCAGTTGCGGCACCAGACTCATAAGATTGCCGATTCGCTGAGGTTCGTGGCCCATGTTGCGGATTGCCCCCTCGATGGCCTCGATGGTGGAGAGACGATCGAATTCCGCCGTCTCTTCTTTGCCGTAGCCGGCAGCGAGATAGTCATCGCGCAGGTCGTAGGTCATGCCTATCCGCATAGAGCCTCCTCGCCGCAGGTGGAGACAAACTGGTCGGGATATCGAAAAACACGGTCTTCGTAATTTTTCAACAGCAGTTCGTTGTCTTCCCAGCCGAGCACCGTTTCCGGAAGCAGCGGAATCTTGCCGCCTCCTCCGGGGGCATCGATGACATAGGTCGGTACTGCGTAGCCGGTGGTATGACCGCGCAGCCCCTGGTAGATCTCCAGCCCTTTCTTGACGGAGGTGCGGAAGTGCGAAGAGCCGAGAATCGGGTCGCACTGGTACAGGTAATAGGGTTTGACCCGGATCGTCAGCAATTGCTGCATCAAGCGCTTCATGGTCTCGACGGAATCGTTGATTCCTAAGAGCAGTACGGTCTGGCTGCCGAGCGGAATCCCGGCGTCGGCCAGCATGGTGCAGGCCCTCCGGGCCTCCGTGGTCAATTCTTCCGGATGCATGCAGTGAATGCTGATCCACAGCGGGTGGTATCGTTTCAGGATCCTGACCAGAGCGGGCGTGATCCGTTGCGGCAATACCATGGGGACCTTGGTGCCGACCCGGATCAATTCGACGTGTTTGATGGCCCGCAGTTGGCCGAGCAGCCAGTCGAGCTGGCCGTTGCCCAAGGTGAGCGGGTCGCCCCCGGAAATGAGCACGTCATGGACTTCCGGATGGCCCGCGATATAGTCGATGGCTCGTTGCCATTGTTGTTGTCCGCCCTTGCTCCGTTTGCCGACCATGCGGGAGCGGGTGCAGTACCGGCAATAGCTGGAACAGAAATCGGTCACCAGAAAGAGTACCCGATCGGGATAGCGGTGAATCAATCCCTTGACCGGGCTGTGGCCGTCTTCGCCGAGCGGGTCCTGTGCCTCTCCGGGTGAGACGAACAATTCCGAGACAACCGGAATCATGGCGCGCCTGATCGGATGACTCGGATTATCAGGGTCTATCAGGCTGGCGTAGTACGGAGTGATGGCCAGGGGCAGTGTGGCGTTTTGAAACTGGAAGGAGTTGCGCTCGCTGTCGGTCAGGGAAAACATTCGTTCGAGCTGTTCGCATCGATCGATGCGATGGCGGATTTGCCATTTCCAGTTGTTCCAGTCGGTTAGCGTTGCTTCGGGGAAAAAACGATGGCGGAAGGCGGTGGTGCGATCGGGGCAGGGCGGAGAGGGGGCAGCGAAATACGCTCTACTGTCTGGGGGTTCATCCTGCTCCTCGGCGAAGATGGTCTTGGCTATCATGGCTCACCTTTTGATTAAAATTAGTAAGTTATCTTTTTTTCGGTTCTCGTTCCAGCAGCAATTTTATGCTGATTCTGGCCCCTAATAGTATTCGTTTTCATCTGCTGTCAATAGAATTTGCAAGAGCCCTGAAAAAAATGACGAAAGCGTTGCCAACTAGCTGAAATAAAATAATATACCAGAAATCATAAAGGGGCCTTTGGGCGAGCTTCGTTGCGTCAAGTTACGCAATTTGCTCGCATAGCATGTGGTGGTGCACGGGAGGCTCCAGCAACAGCTGCTTGGGGTGCTCTCTGAGCAGATTCATACCCGGATACCGGTGTGCCTCGATCCGGTTCTCATGGGTCTCGTCGGCGAGCGCTCGCGCTAACCGCGGGCAACGATCGTTTCCTAGTTTCTCCAGACGCCATCCTCCACCAAAATACCTTCGACTTAACTGACAACGGTAAGGTGAAATGATATCCTATATTCTAACCGAACACAGGAAGAGGTGGCAGACCAGTAAAAACCGCTATCGACTGTTTTAGCTCGTGAAACGTTTCACATCTTTCCCTTCCAGGGCACGACTTTTCGTTCAATCATGCGCATCAGCAGATCAAACAGATATGCGATACCGGCGATCACAACAATACCCATGATGACTACCGATGTCTGGAGAAACTGCGAGGCCGTCAGCACCATATAGCCGATACCTTTTGTTGCAGCGACCATTTCAGCAGCGACCAGGGTCGTCCAACCGAAACCGATGCCAATTCTCATCGCCGTAAGGATTTCAGGCATAGCCGATGGGAGGATAACATGGCGCAGTACCTGCCAACGCGTCGCCCCAAAAGAGTAGGCAGCATGAATCTGCTCGATTGCAGCTGATCGCACTCCAGCTCTTGCGCCCAGAGCAACTGGAGCGAACACCGAAAGAAAAATGAGAAGAACTTTTGAGGTCTCACCGATTCCAAACCAAATTATCATCAATGGAAGGTATGCAAGTGGTGGGATAGGTCGATAAAATTCGATTGGTGGGTCAAAAATACCACGTATGAGTGGGCTCATTCCCATAGCCAGGCCAAGTGGTATGCCAATGGCACAGGCCAACAGAAAAGCGCTAAACACCCTGCCAGCCGAGATCAGGATGTGTACCCAAAGCGCGGAGCCGGTGAATCCGTCCCTCCAAATGTTTAAAAACTTTACTACAATACTTTGCGGCGAAGGAACAAACAGCGGCTTGACCCAGCCCATCGCAGTGATCAACCACCAGAAAAAAAGCAGTATCGCAATTGTAGTCAAGCTGAGTAATACTGTGTTTCCGGAACCAGGAACACCATAGGTCTCGCCGGGCAGTGTAGGTCGTTCCCGCGTCAGCTTGGAGAGCAAAGAGTTCGAGGCGGACTGTATTTTTTGTTCGTTTTCATTACTCGTATTACTCATACAGCCTCCTCATCTGCAAAAATGATCGCCAACACTTCCTCGCGAATCTCAATAAATTCAGGGGAAGCTTTCACAGAGCGGGCACTGGTTCCATCTAAGAACTTTCGTGAAAATGGCAGATCAAATTCGTGCGTAATCCGACCTGGGCGTGGTGACATTACGATCAACCTCGTCCCCATGAACAAGGCCTCTTCGACGCTGTGGGTGATAAAAAACACCGACTTCCCTGTATCGTGCCAAAGCTGCAGGATGAGCTCTTGCGCCTTTTCACGGGTCAAAGCGTCAAGAGCACCTAACGGCTCATCCATGAGTAACAGTTTGGGGTCACAGGTCAGAGCGCGTGCTATCCCAACCCGCTGCTGCATGCCGCCTGAAAGTGCATAAACCGGGGAGTTCTCGAAACCGCTCAGGCCCAGCAATTTGATGAACCTGCCAGCTACCGTATTGCGGGCTTCTTTTGTGTGCCCCTGCAGCATCAAACCAAACTCTATGTTCTCAAGGACATTCAGCCAGGGCAATAAAGCATGCTTCTGAAAAACCACAGAGCGGTCCGCACCGGGCCCCTCCACAGCCGAACCATCAAGAATAATTTGCCCCTCTGTCGGGGCAAGAAATCCTGCAATCAAATTTAGGAGTGTTGATTTCCCGCAACCGGACGCCCCAATTGAGACAACAAAATCACCATCGTCTAGGGTCATATTTATCTGCTGCAGGGCCTCGGTTGGGGGCCTCCCATCCGTGCCTGGATAAATAACCGTCGCATTTTCGACGTTCAGACTCATGCTGCTGGGTCTCCGCTTGATCAGGTGGTATTCCCACCCTCTAGAAAGAGGGCAGGAATACTGGTAAAAATAATTGTCTCAGGCTATTTGATAGCCGCCTTGAGATATTCAATATTCACTGAATTTGAGTAGTCATCAGCGGCTTGATCAATACGCCCTGCTGACTTCAGGAATGCCGCAGTATCTTTAACAGCCTTGGCAATGCCACCACCCATCCAAGTAGGCTTGAGCTGCTCTGTCAAAGGGAGGAATTTATACCCTTTGAGCGATACTACTACCGTTTCAGGGGTGGCACCGGTCTGAGCTGCAATTGCTTTTACTTGCGGGCTATCGGCAGTCCAGGCTTCCATATTCTCAAGATAATCAAGATTTGCAGCATCGACGGCCTTCATAAATGCAACCAGTGAATCTTTGTTGGCAGCTGCAAATTCCTTGTTCACGACCCAAACGTTAAAGGTCGGATAACCCCATTCAGCAACCTTGTCCGCGCCGACCAGACGCTTGCCGGTTTTGAGAATCTCGGTTTGTGCCGGTGGCCACACGAATGCAGCATCAATTGCTTCTTGTTGCCAAGCTGCAGTAATCTGGTCCGGCGACATCCCCATGATAGTGAGTTCATTTTCCGCAACCCCTGCATGGTTTAAGGCACCCATCAATGAGAAATGCGCCGTTGAACCCAGTGGTGTCGCAACACGCTTGCCCTTGAGGTCAGCCAATGATTCAATACCAGCGCCGTTGCGCACAATTAAAGACTCCGATTCACCGATAACAAAATCGAGCATGAATGCTTCAATATCGACGCCTTGGGTCGCACCGATAGCAAAAGGTGACGAGCCGAGTTCAGCAAGGGCGACATCCCCTGACGCCATCGCCGCAATGACATCAGTTCCCGACCCAAATTTACGCCAATCGATATTCCAGCCAGTTGCTTCAGCCAGGGTTCCTTCATGTGCTGCCATCTGGACGGGCAACGCTTCACCAAATGTCGCTATGATCACTTTATCTGCTGCATTCACTGATAGCGTCATAGCGCTATAGACGACCAAACTGCTGAGTACGAGCTTTAAGCCTTTCATTTTCATTCTTTTCCTCCCGTTGTAATCGTTTGTGATATTCAGCCCTCTGACAGCGCCGATTCGCTGCTTCGGCTATTGCTGAGGCCCCTCTTGGAGCCTCAAACCAACCATGTATACAAAAACGTCGTTTTCCAAAAAACAGTTCTACGTTACTGCAATTGGCACCAATTCATTCCTGCAATGCACTACTGCTACAAGCCTCAATAGTTTCTTTCGAACAGCTCCAACTTGGGAGCTGGTCAAGAGCCCTCAACTCAACACTCTAAAGAGTTCCCTGTATGTTTCTTTGATGACCGACAATCCACTTTCAATATTGTTTGCAATGGTCTTTTGAAGATTTTCTGTATCTTGATTTTCAATGGCTGCTATAATGAGACCGTGCTCTTTATTAAACTTCCTACAATGCTCTTCTTCACGCCGATAGATATGCAGAAAGTTCTCTACCGACCCCCTTAAAATCTTTGCGATATTGCAGAGATGAGGAAGATTTGAGGCGTCATAGATGAGAAAATGGAAGTCGCTATCCAACTGGTGATGATTCTCAGGACACCCCTGCATGGTGGTATGAAGATCCTCTAGCTTACAGATGTCCGGGCGCGTCAGGTTGCCAATTGCCTCAGCACCAAGTCTTGTCTCAAGGTCGATGCGCAGATCATAGATGTGAAGTATTTCTTTGCCGCTGGGGAGGGTCTCAACAATAGCACCTTTATAGGGAATATTTTTCACCAATCCGGTACGATCGAGCCTCATCAAGGCCTCTCTGATTGGACCGCGACCGATCTTCAGTTCCTTTTCGAGATCTGTCAGAATAAGGCGTGACCCTGGTAGTTTATCTCCGCACAAGATCATATCGCGTATGATTTCGTACGCTTTCAGAGATTTCATTGATGTCAGAGAAGTACTCATTGCGACACCATCAATAGGCCTCAGGTAAGCTGAACGGGTTCAAAGATGATATCAGTTTACTATGTTCCATCAGAATAAGGTTCTCTTGGCGACATCTGATATAATTTCAACAATTTCTCTACAATCTTCTTCACTGAAAGTAAGCGGAATCCTCATGTCGCACATTGTCCTGAGAATTCGGTCTGTGTTGGGAAGAGAGGGGAGATTTTCTATATATTCCCAATTTGAATAGCTGCTGGTGAACCCAATCGGTTCTTTATTGCCGAACCACTTGAGCTCAACACCACGATCCATGCATCTCAAAAGAAACGTGGTTGTCATCTCTTTATGATCACTATTGATTGAAAATTGAATAGAACTCCCCACATATGTCTCTTTTGGGTCTCTTTTCGGGCAGGCAATACCATCGATGTTGTTGAGGCCCTGTTCGAGAATCTGGTACCGCTTATTCCATCTGGCACACTGCGCATCAAGCATTTGTAACTGCGGTCTCAGTATCGCCGCCCTGAGGTTGTCCATCCGGCATGAGTAGTTGGGCGTTATGTTTTTGATGGGCTCAAATACATCCATGGCAGGGCGTGACGTATGCCGTTCATACAGCATATACGAGCCAGAGGATATTATTGCTCTGCTGATAACTTCAGGATCATCGGTAACCAGCAGACCACCCTCCCCTGAATTAATGTGTTTATAGGTCTGTGTAGAAAAACATCCAACCTTGCCAAACGCCCCGGATTTCTTGCCATTCCATGATGCCCCCATAGTATGAGCAGAATCCTCGATAAGGGTCAAATCATAGATTTTGCAGAGTTCCATTACCTTGTCCATATTGGCGATGTGCCCTCGCATGTGGGAGAGAAGAAAAAAATTCGCGCCCGGAGCTTTATCAGCGAGGTCATCCAAGTCGACCGTGTAATCGTCTGTAATTTCAACAAGCTCGATATTGGCCCCTGTGTTTTCTACTGCACCGGGAACTGGAGCGAGGGTGAAGGCATTACAAAGAATTGTATCCCTAGGGCCAACGCCCAACGATTTCAGGGCAAGGTATATGGCGCTTCCGCAGGATGCGCAAGCCAGGCAATATTTTTTGCCCATATAAGCTGCAAACTCCTCTTCCAAGAGGGCTGTTTCACCTTTCTCTTCACCTTCGGTATTATATCTGTGAAGCTTGCCAGTTCTCAGGATAACAAGTGCTTTTTCTATCCCATCCTCGCAGATGGGTTCCTGTTTGGTAAAGTTCTTGGTGAATCTTTTTTCGGTCATTATCACCCTTTTTTATCTAACAGAAAGACAATTCCGCGATTGTGCTCACCACGGTCACTTCATCTGATATTTGCCTGCGAAACGTTTCATGAAATCGGCAAGATATGCGGCGTCCTCAACGGTAATGCAATTATAAAGACTCGCCCTCAGATATGAGCCAACGCCAAAAGGCGTCAGTGTTCGCAAACCAACCATGCCCTCATTCCAACTCTGAATAAGAAACTCACTGGTGAGGTTTTCATCTCCCCCATTGACGTTGAAAGGGACATTCATCCTGCTCCGTAACGACTTATCCTGCACCGGGGTCCGGTAAAAACCACCGGAGTTATCGATTACATCATAAAGGATGCTGCTTTTCGCAATAGAGCGCCGTTCGTTTGCCGCGACACCACCCTCTCGTTCAAGCCATTCCATCAAAAAACCAATGACTTCAATATTAAAAGTTGCAGGGGTGTTCCAAAGATTGTCAGCCTCAGCATTTGTGGTGTAATTGAAAACCCCAGGGCATAGAGGGGAAAATTTCTCATTACCGAGAAGATCTTTTCGTACAACCGTTAAGGTGACACCTGGATGGCCAATGTTTTTGGATGCGCAAGCAAAGAGAACCCCCACGCCGTCATCCTGCCAATCAATTGGTTTCGTGGTAAAGTCTGAACTTGCGTCAATGACAAGTGGAATGTGACGACGCGACTCAGGCAATTTGGGGAGCCTGTGGTTCTCAATGCCATTGACAGTCTCATTGGAGCATAAAAAGAAGAATCTGCTGTTAGTGTCGATATCTTTTTCCTTTAGCTCGGGGAAGGTTGTATATCCCCCCATGCTGTCTCTACCATCAATAGTTTGCACGGCACAATACCGGAGAGCTTCGTCGCGAGCCCTTTCTGTCCATGTCCCATTGACAACGTAGGTGGCAACATCTGATGTTTTGTGGCAGAGGTTCAAGGGCACAGCAGCGAACTGTCCGTGACCTCCCCCATGGGTAAAAAGCACCTCGTATTGATCAGGTATACCCATTACCCGCCTGACAGATGCCTTTGTACGATCGATTATATCGATGAACTCCGGCGACCGGTGCGACAACGCCAGAGATGTCAGTCCAGGCCTCTTGAAACTATCAGCAATCCTTTCCTCAACAGCCTCAGGCAAAGAGGTTGGACCGGGGCTGAAATTGATCAGCTTACCTGCCGTCTTTGATTGTTTGAGTGATCCTAAAAGTGCTGGGTGGGTACTCGTATTCATTGTCTCAATCCGCGTTCTCTTACTAGGCTGCATTCTACTGTCGCTTGATTTCGGTACATGGCGGTATCAACAGATAATCCGAATGATGCTTATGTCAGTGAGTAGAAATAGTAGGAAAAACATCTGATGTCAACATTTCATAAAATATTTTATAAAATGTTGACGTCCGGTCATATCACAGGCAATAATAAAAAAGCATCCGTTGCAGTGCCGTAAAGCAGAGTTCATCCAAAAGCGATGTTGCTGATTGTTGTACTAAAAATTCTATGGATTACAAACAGTTCAGCTTCGCAGCTTGTACCGATATGGAAGTATCACTGGCAAAAAATAGTCGCGTAGCTTTTCAACACCATGAGAGGAGTTTAACACGATGAATGCTGTACACCAGTTGTTCAGTCTGGAGGGGCGTATCGCTCTTGTCACCGGGGGCAGTTCAGGGATTGGCAGAGTAATTGCAATGGGTCTTGCCGAGGCAGGTGCCGCAATAATCCATGTTGCAAGAAAAGAAGAGGAGTTGCAGGATGCGACCAAGGAAGTTGAAAAACGAGATGGAAAAGCTGCATACCTGTCCTGTGATCTGTTCAAAATTGATGAGATTTCTGAAATTTTGGAGAAAGCGTGTTCTTTTTTTGGAGCACCCGATATCCTAGTCAATGCCGCTGGCACCAACCTTCGTCAACCCTGGGAAGAGATTACTGTCGAGAGCTGGGACAGGCAAATCGACATTAATCTGAAAGCGCCCTTTTTTGTTGCCAGGCATCTGGTGCCAAAAATGAAGAAAAAGAACTGGGGAAGAATTATCAACATCGCCTCGCTCCAATCTGAAAGAGCGTTTCCAAACAGCATTCCCTATGGTGCATCCAAAGGGGGTGTAGTGCAGTTGACCCGTGCTATGGCTGAGGCCTGGTCCGCTGGTGAAAGCGGGATCACCTGCAACGCCATTGCACCCGGCTTCTTCAAAACAGGATTAACCTCTGCCCTATATGACAAGAAAGAGGTGATTGATGCTCTCGCTCGACAAACTATTATCGGTCGTAACGGAGAACTGGAAGACCTCAAGGGTGTGGCAATTTTCCTCGCATCACCCGCCTCCGCGTATATTACCGGACAGACGATTTTTGTCGATGGTGGCTGGACAGCAAAATAGATATTGAGGCGGTGCTAATCGCCGCTACCCATATTTTCCTCTACCTCCTTTTGCATCATAGTGCAGACCTTCAATTGACTTCCAAAAATTTCCCCCCTGCACCAAGAACCGATACAGGGGGAAGAGCAAGGTATCAGCCAACTAAAGAGATATTACTTGGAATATGACGTCCTGTCAGACATCCCTTTGGAAAAGCTGAAGTATGAATCAGGTGACTCGTCGGTAATCTACCGCTCGAAGATGACGCATGGGAAAAACAAGAAAAACTTCCAGGTATTTTCACCCGTGGAGTTTGTCGCGGCAATAACCCAACACATTTCTGATTCGCCATTTCAACTGGTGCGGTAGTACGGGTGCTACAGCAACCGAATGCGCGGCGATAGGGACAAGCAGCACAAGCGGGAACAAGGGCAGAACACAGCAGCGACAGAAGTGGTCGACGAGGTGCCCGTAATTGGTGGGAAATGGGTCTACATGGTGGCTTTGGCCGTGCAATCCATTGGCGAAATCAAACTCCTTGAAGCGGCGGCAAAAAAGAGCTAAGCTACCGCGCACACTGCCAGAGGGTAAAATCAGCGGTGAAATGAGGACTCGCTAAGAAAGCAAATTCTTATCATCATCAATTCTTATCATCTACCATCTTATCATCTACGCAAAAAACCTGTGGCATAAGCATACTGAGCTGGCGTTCCTGGGAATCGCTTATTGCCACCCTGGAATCGTATGAGCGGGTCGGATTATTTGATTTTTTTGACCGCGTCCTCATCTATTTTCAGGACGTATGCCCGCGCGATATTGAGATAGCCACGCGGTTTTCGCTCGACTATCACGGCGGGCCAAATTGCGGGATCGCCGACGGCATGCGCAACGGAGCCACGAAACTTGGCACCGATTACGTGTTATTCCTTGAAAACGATTGCCCGGTAATCGAAGACCGGAACGAGATAGAACGCCAACTTAAAACCGCTCTTAAGTACCTGGAATCCGGCACAATCGACATCATGCGGCTGCGTTCGAGGCTGCGCCCCGGCGAGTCCTTTATGGATATACCAAAGTATTTACGCTACTACACCGTGCGCGAAAAAGAGCCACTGGTGGATATCGAGCCGTTCCACGCCGAGACCCGGCGCAGATGGCTGAGGCGTATCTATAAACGCCACAATCTCAACCGCATGAAGGGCCGGGCCGTCTACCTTGAACAAGCAGCCGAAAAACTATTTCCAGAGGTCATTCAAAAAACCGAGGATGGCATTTGGATTATGGATTCCTGCTGCGCCGATTGGACGAATCAGTCGGTGCTGTGCCGCCGCGATTTTTTCCTTGACGTGCTCATGCCCTATGTTGACGCCCACCCGTCTTCGCGCACCAGCAACGGCTTCCAAGAACCGGAGCGTCCCTTAAACTGCCGATGGTGGCGGCGGCAACACTTTAAAATTGGCCAGGGCAAAGGCCTATTCACCCACCGCCGCGTTGATGGCAGTTGGCGGTCTTATCACCCAGCTTTTGAAGACACGGCAAGCTATGCCCCCGGCTCTGACAACGACCGCGCCTCCCAGCCCACGCATGGTGCCAGCATTGACGGCTAGCGCAGCAAAAACTTTAGGCGTAAGCATCATCAGCTGGCGTTCGTGGGAAACGTTGGAAATGACGCTCTCCTCCTACCAGGAAGTGGGGCTGTTTGATTTTTTTGACCGCGTACTCCTCTACTTCCAAGACCTGGGCCAACGCGATATTGAGATTGCAGCCAAATTCGGGCTCCCCTATGGCGGCGGGCCCAACTGCGGGATAGCCGATGGCATGCGCAACGCGGCCACGGAGCTGGGAACCGATTACGTGCTCTTTCTGGAAAACGATTGCCCGCTCATCGAAACACGGGATGAGGTGGAATTTCAGCTAAAAACCGCTCGGCAATATCTGGAATCGGGCATCATCGACGTGATGCGCTTGCGCTCCCGTCTGCATCCCGGCGAGGCCTTTGCCGACGTGCAAAAATATCTGCGCTACTACCCCGTACGCAAAAAAGAACCGTTGGTGGATATCAGGCCATACCGTTTGGAAATCATGTTTCGGTGGCTGTGGCGCGTGAAGCGTTACAACCTGAGCCGCATGAAGGGCCGGGCCATCTACGTTGAACAAGCAGCCGAGGAGCTATTTCCGGAAGTCATCCAAAAAACCGCGGAAGGATTCTGGATTCTCGATTCCTGCTGCGCCGACTGGACGAATCAGTCGGTGCTGTGCCGCCGCGATTTTTTCCTTGACGTGCTCATGCCCTATGTTGACGCCCACCCGTCTTCGCGCACCAGCAACGGCTTCCAAGAACCGGAGCGTCCCTTAAACTGCCGATGGTGGCGGCGGCAGCACTTTAAAATTGGCCAGGGCAAAGGCCTATTCACCCACCGCCGCGTTGATGGCAGCTGGCGGAAAGAGCATCCAGCGTTTGAGGGGGAAATAGGGAGTGGCGACACGTAAAAAGTAATGGTCGGAATTGAGGCGTTGGCGAAATTTTAGATTGTTCTGCTTATTTTTCAAACCTGTTCATTGGTTCCGGGGAAGGTATATTTAATTATTCGTTTTCGCTGATAAGGCTCCTGCTACAGGAGCCCGATCAGCATTCTGGCGCCTACCACGATTAGCAGCAGGGCGAAGATTTTTTTAAGCCTGCCCACCGGCAGGCTGTGGGCAAGCCGCACTCCCAGGGGCGCGGTGAGCACGCTGACCGCGGCGATGCCGAATAGAGCGGGCAGATAGACATAGCCCAGGGCATAGTCTGGCAGGTTCGGGTCGCTCCAGCCGTTGAAGACGTAGCCGAAGGCGCCCGCCACCGCAATGGGCAGACCGATGGCGGCGGAAGTGCCGATGGCGCGATGGACGGGGATGTTGCACCAGATCATAAAGGGCACCGACAGCGAGCCGCCGCCGATACCCACCAGACTGGAGACAAAGCCGATTATGTTGCCCGCCCCGAACATACCGGCCCGGCCCGGCAATTCCCGGCCCGGTTTGGGTTTTTTGTCCAGCAGAAACTGGGCGGCGACGGTGTAGAGAAAGATCACGAAGACGATCTTCAGGGTCGGGGTGGAGAGGGTCGCCACGAAACAAGTACCGATAAAGGTGCCGGTCATGATGCCGATGACGATACGGCGCACCACCAGCCAGTAGACCGCGCCGCGCCGATGATGGGCCATGAAGCTGGAGATGGAGGTGAAGATAATGGAGGCAAGCGAGGTGCCCAAGGCCAGATGCATCATCACCACTAGGGGAATGTCCAGCAGTTTGAAGGAAAACACCAGCATGGGAACAATGACCACGCCGCCCCCCACCCCCAGCAATCCGGCCAGCACTCCGGCAACCGCGCCGACCCCGCCATAGATGGCAAGTGCGACAAGCATCAGCGTGGTGCCCCGGGCTGCGCGGTTTCGCCAAAGATTTCACTGATCTTGGGTTGATCGGCAGCGATGAAATCAGCGGCCGCCTGTTTTTTCTCCCCTTTTTTTCGCACCGACAAAATTTTAAGGGCGCCATCACCAGTGGCGACAGTGATGTACTGCTCGGTAATGGCGATGATCTCGCCTGCCCGCCCGCTGCCGCCCGCGGGCCGGGCATCGAAGATCATGAGGTCGCCGCCGCGAAATGTCGTGGTGGCGCCGGGATGGGGGTTGGCGCCTCGGATCAGATTGTAGAGCTCGGCGGTGGGGCGTTGCCACGAAATTACCGTGTCTGCCGCGGTGATCACCGGCTGAAATGAGGCCTTTTCTTCATCCTGGGCAACGGTTGTGGCTTTACCGGTGCGGATCAACCGCACCGCCTCGGCCATCATGCTCACTCCCAGCGGGAAGAGTTTGTCGAAATAGAGGCTTTTGACGGTATCGTCGGGGGCGATGTCAACTGCTTCCTGCAGTAGGATGGGACCGGTATCAACGCCCTCATCGATAGAGTGAATGGTAACCCCGCTCTTTTTCTCGCCATTGATGATGGCCCAGTTGATGGCCGAGCCGCCCCGATACGCAGGCAGCAGGGAAGGGTGATAGTTGATGCCGCCGAGCCGGGCGGCAGCAAGCATCGCCGCCGGAACAAAAGAGGTGACAAAGGCCAGCACCAGTAAATCGGGCTGCAGCATGCGCACCCAATCAATGGCTTCCGGCGCTTTCAGCAGCCGGGTGCGTAAGAGCGGGATTTCATGCTTCCGCGCTACCTGGGCCACCGGGTTTGGCTGTTTTTGGCTGGGGACATCCGGAACGGTGATTACTCCGGTCACTGATTCACCCTGGCTCAGCAGTGTTTCCAGTGTGTGTCCGCCAAAAGGCGCCTGGCCGATAAAAATAATCTTCATGGACTCTCCACGGCTTTGCGAGAAACGACAGGAATCGTATTACCCTCGGGCCAGCTGAACGTACCAGCAATGGTTGAAAAATGGTAGTTGTTTTGGGCTATTGCCGCCGAGTTGGCGATTACACGCGGGACCACAACCTGTGTTGTCTCGGTCTGGTGCGAAAAGTATCATCTTTCAGGATATGATGGCTTAGTAAAAATCCCAAGTACAGTCATTGTGGAGTTGAATCGAAATCCATAATCATTTGAAATTACTGGATTCCCGCTGCAGCCTGCCCTTGAGTGTTGTTATCGAGGGCGGGAATGACGTTAGCAAGCAAATTCAAGGTTTTTACGAGTGCATCAAGATTTGCTTGTTAGCATAGAGATTATTACGGCTTTTTGGGACATGTCGGTGTAGTAAAAAAGGCAAGGCAGGGCGAACCGGAGTCGCCGGATCACTGATTACCATGCGGAAAGCCCGGCTCGGAGCAGTAATGATCGTCGGTGGGTAGTCCTTAACGGTAGGTATGAGAGCACCAGGGATTCGTGAGGGGGATTAGTTATGACGGTGATGAGGTCGGTGTTTTACGTGCCCAGTACCAATGAGAAGATGATGAGCAAGGCGGCGACCATTCTGGCCGATGTCCTCACCTTGGATCTGGAGGACTCGGTCCCGCCGGCCAGGAAGAGTGAGGGACGGGAGGTGGTGCGAAATTATCTGAAACACAAACGGGGGGCCCAGGTGTCGCCCTATCTCTACGTACGACTCAATAACTGGGAAACCCAGATGACCAATGATGATCTCGAGGCGGTCGTCTTTCCCGGACTGGATGGGGTCTGTCTGGCTAAATGCGGCAGTGCCGACAATGTCCGGCGGTTGGCCTGGAAGCTCGATGAGCTTGAGCAGCGGCGTGGCCTGGAAAAAGGTTCGGTGGCCATCCAGCTGCTTATTGAAACCGCCAGGGGTTGTATGAACGCCTATCCCGCCGCACTTGCCAGTGAACGGGTCAATTCGCTGATTTTCGGGGCGGTGGATTACACCAAGGATATGCGCGTTGAGCTCACCAGCGAGGGCACCGAGCAGCTCTACGCCCGCTATCACACCGCGGTGGCCGCTCGCGCCGCCGGCTGCGTGGCCATCGATTGCCCGTTTGTGGCCTTTCAGGATATGGAGGGATTCAGGCAAAGCTGCCGGCAGGGACGGCAGATGGGCTATGAGGGCAGGATGCTCATCCATCCAAGTCAGATCGAGCCATCCCATGAGATATATACACCGTCTCCGGAAATCGTTGCGTGGGCCAAGGGGGTGAAGCGGGTATTTGAGGAGGAGGGGATCGCCAAGGGTTCCGCCGCCGTCTCGTATGATGGCAAGATGGTTGACACGCCGGTGTATGAAAATGCCCTGCAGATCCTTCAAACCATGGCGGAAATTCACGCGGTTGGCAAGAAGATAGATGCATCTGAGAGCACCCAATGATCCTGGATCGAGTAACCCCGAAATCGTTCATTAATTGAAATTACTGGATTCCCGCTGCAGCTTGCCCTTGAGTGTTGTTATCGAGGGCGGGAATGACGTTAGCAAGCAAGTTCGAGGTTTTTACGACGCCACCAGAAATACCGGTGAGAATACATTTCAGGGTGGTTACGACTCCATGAAAAAGGTGGCCTCGACATTTTCGCTATCAGTTGTCCGACCTATATGATCCGGGGTGTCATGATACTTGAATTTTAGACAGTATTTTACTAGACTCGTTATTTTCAGATGATGGCACGGGCGGCCGTTGCCCGGAGTGAACGAATCCTTTACGAGGTGAACCGATGAATCCAAACATGCAAACCATTGACGGCAACACCGCCGCCTGTCACGTGGCCTACGGAATGAGCGAGGTGGCAACTATTTATCCCATCACCCCATCAAGTCCGCTGGGCGAGATTGCCGACTCATGGGCGGTGGCCGGCCGCACAAATATCTTCGGCCAGACCCTCAACGTCAAGCAGATGCAGTCTGAGGCAGGCGCCGCCGGGGCAGTGCATGGTTCCCTGGTGGGCGGCGCGGTCACCACTACGTTCACCGCCTCACAGGGGTTGCTGCTGAAAATTCCCAACATGTACAAGATTTCCGGCGAGCTTTTACCGTGCGTCTTTCATGTCACCGCCCGCTCATTGTCCGCCCACGCCTTGTCAATATTCGGCGATCAGGCCGATGTTATGGCAACCCGGCAGACCGGCTTTGCCCAGCTGGTTTCCGGTTCCGTTCAGGAGGTTATGGATCTGGGGTTGGTGGCGCATCTTGCAACCATTGAGGCCTCCGTTCCTTTTCTTCACTTTTTCGACGGGTTTCGCACCTCGCACGAAATTCAGAAGATCGAGATGATCGACTACGCCGATATGGCCAAGCTGTTCAACTGGGAGGCCTATCGCGCCTTCAAAAAACGGGCCATCAATCCGGAGCATCCCGACACCCGCGGCACCGCCCAGAACCCCGACATCTATTTCCAGAGCCGTGAGGCGGCCAACCCCTACTACCTGAAAGTAGCCGATATCGTGGCGAAATACATGGAAGAGGTGGGTGAACTCACGGGCCGGCCCTATAAGCCGTTTGATTACCTCGGTCATCCCGAAGCGGAGCGTGTTATCGTCGCCATGGGTTCCGGCTGCGAGGCCATTGAGGAGACCGTTGATGCCCTGATTGCTCAGGGTGAAAAAGTCGGCCTGGTCAAGGTGCGGCTCTATCGGCCCTTTGACGCCGAGCGTTTTTTTGCCGCGATCCCGGCCTCGACCTCCGTAATGACCGTGCTGGATAGAACCAAGGAGCCAGGCTCCATCGGCGAACCGCTGTTTACCGATGTGTGCACCGCTTATATCGCCAATGAGGTCAGCGCGCCCCGTATTCTGGCCGGGCGCTACGGCCTGAGTTCAAAGGAATTCAACCCGTCCATGATCAAGGCGGTGTATGACAATATGGCCGCTAGCGAGCCCAAAAAGCATTTCACGGTGGGCATCACCGATGATGTCACCAACCTCTCCCTGCCGGTCACCGAGCTGTTCAAAGCCGAGCCGGAGGGTAACATCCGGGCGAAATTCTGGGGTCTCGGCGCCGACGGTACGGTGGGCGCCAACCAGAGTGCCATCAAGATCATCGGTGATAACACCGAGAAATACGCCCAGGGCTATTTTGCCTATGATTCGAAAAAATCAGGCGGCATCACCATCTCCCACCTGCGATTCGGCGATGTTCCCATCAAATCAACGTATCTGATCAACGAGGCGGATTTCGTTGCCTGTCACAATCCCACCTATGTCAATATCTACGACATTCTGGAAGGGATTAAGGAGGGTGGCACCTTCCTGCTCAACTCACCCTGGTCGGTAGCCGAGATGGAAGAGCAGCTGCCCGGTGATCTGCGTCGCACCATCTACGAGAAGAAACTCAAATTTTACAACGTGGATGCCATTACCATTGCCCAGGATGCGGGGCTGGGCGGTCGCATCAACATGATCATGCAGACCTGTTTTTTCAAGCTGGCCAACGTGCTGCCCATCGAAACCGCCATCGATCTGCTGAAAAAAGATATCAAGAAGACCTTCGGTAAAAAGGGTGATCACATCGTTGCCATGAATATTGCCGCGGTGGACAATACCCTGGCAAATCTGGTGGAGATCGAGGTCCCCGCCTCATGGGGGGAGGCCTCCGGCGCCATCCCGCCGAAACCGCCGGCAACCGACTATGTGGATAGCATCATGTATCCGGTGCAGGCCCTTAAGGGCGATGACCTGCCGGTCAGTGTCTTTCCGCCTGACGGGGTATTTCCCACCGCTACCGCCAGGTACGAGAAGCGTGGAGTGGCGGTAAACGTGCCGCAGTGGATTGCCGAGGAGTGCATTCAGTGCAACCAGTGTGCCTTTATCTGCCCCCATGCCGCCATTATTCCGATTCTGGCCACCGATGAGGAGCTGGCCGGGGCGCCGGGCAGTTTCACCACCATCCCCGCCATCGGCAAGGATCTCAAAGGATATCGGTTCCGCATGCAGGTGAACACCCTTGATTGTCAAGGGTGCGGCAACTGCGCCGACATCTGCCCGGCCAAGACCAAGGCGCTGGAGATGAAGCGGGCGGTTCATGAGGCCGCCACTGAAATTCCCAACTATGAATTTTCCCTCACCGTTCCCTACAAGGGCGGGATCACGAATCGCCAATCCGTCAAGGGCAGCCAGTTTTACCAGCCGCTGCTGGAGTTCTCCGGGGCTTGCGCCGGCTGTGGTGAGACCCCGTATGTAAAGGTGCTGACCCAGCTCTTCGGCGAGCGTATGACCATTGCCAACGCCACCGGATGCAGCTCTATCTGGGGCGGTTCGGCGCCGTCTTCGCCCTATTGTGCCAATGCTGACGGCCACGGCCCCGGCTGGGCGAGTTCCTTGTTCGAGGATGCGGCGGAGTATGGCTACGGGATGACCCTGGCCTACGCTACCAGGCGAAAGGCCCTGGCCGACAAGATGACGCAGGCCCTGGAGCTGGATATTTCCGAAGAGCTCAAAGCGGCCATGCGCGAGTGGCTGGCCGGGATGAATGATGGTGAGCGTTCCAAAGCCGCCGGCGACAAGCTCAAGACGCTGCTTGCCGATGATGGCGGCAATGAGTTGCTCGGAGATATCGCCGCCGCCGCTGATCTGTTTACCAAAAAATCGCACTGGATCATGGGCGGCGACGGTTGGGCTTACGACATCGGCTACTCCGGTCTGGATCATGTCATGGCCCAGTCCGAGGATATCAATATCTTCGTGATGGATACCGAGGTCTACTCCAACACCGGCGGCCAGTCTTCCAAGGCTACTCAGACCGGCGCCGTGGCCAAGTATGCGGCGTCGGGGAAAAAGGCGGCGAAAAAGGATCTGGCCCGGATGGTCATGACCTATGGTCATGCCTACGTGGCCTGCGTTTCCATGGGCGCCAACAAGCAGCAGATGCTTAAGGCGTTTGTCGAGGCGGAAAGCTATCCCGGCCCCTCGCTGATCATCGCCTATGCGCCGTGTATTGCCCACGGCATCAGGGCCGGCATGGGGCGCACCCAGTATGAGGCGAAGCGGGCCGTTGAGTGCGGGTTCTGGCCCATGTTCCGGTATAACCCGCTGCTCAAGGATGAAGGCAAGAATCCGTTTATCCTGGATACTAAAGAGCCCGATGGAACCCTGCAGGAATTTCTCGCCAGCGAGATTCGTTTTTCCGCTTTGGAGCGCAGTCATCCGGAGGAATCAAAACGGTTGCGGGCAAAAATCGAGCAGGAGATTCTGGAGCGCTATCAGGTGCTCAAGCAGATGGCGGAGCAACCGGCGTAATTGCAGGGGCTCAATGGATAATCGGGCCGTCAGAGGCTGACTTGATGGGAAACGATGTTTTTCAGGTGATCTAACAGGAAAAGGTTTCCGAGCAGATCGTCGAGGATGTCAAAGACCCGATCATCGGCACCACGCTCATCTCCGGCGATACCCCGTCGCCTGAGCGTGAGCTGATGACTGGGGTCAACCTCAGCTGTCGGGTGGCGGGGGGGCATTGAACACCGTTTCCGCCATACGTTTCGCGCAAATAGTGCGGCGAACCAGGGCCACGCCTCTGGTTCGCCGCACCATCTCCCTGTGACAGTTTTGCAAAGAAAACACTCAGACCTCACGTGATCTCATCCAGGCGTGAGCCATCGCTGGAGCCGGCCATGGCGAGTTCAGCGTCTCGGTCTCAGGTACCATCCATGTCCCGCACTCTGCTCCTGCATATCGTTTGCGACGCCCGCCTTGAAGCGGGGGTAACGGATTATTGTACCGGCATACTGGGGGCGGCGGTGCACATCGATGACCAGCCGGAAGAACCTCTGTGTACTATCTGCGGCTATCTCAGCGTGGATGAGGATACCATCGATACGGTGCTGTCGGCGGCGACTGCCTACTTTGCCGAACTGGCGACTATTCTGCATGCTGAGCAGCCCCGGCTGGGTCATGAAGTGGTTGCCGACCAAGACTGGGAACAGAACTGGAAACAGCATTTTACGACTTTTACGGCGGCGCCGGGTCTGATCATCGCGCCAACCTGGGAGATACCAGAGCAGGGTGGTGATGGTGCCGTGATCGTTATGGATCCGGGCATGGCGTTCGGCACCGGTCACCATCAGACCACCAGACTCTGTCTGCACTTTTTGCATGAGACTATCAATGCAGATACCCACCGGGTACTCGATGTGGGGGCCGGCACCGGTATTCTTGCCATGGCGGCGGCGCTGTATGGCGCCCATCGGGTAACGGCGCTGGACAGCGACCCGGAGGCGCGGGCCATCGCCAGGGCCAATATTGAGACAAACCACCTGGGTGGGCGGGTATGTGTCAGTGAATGTGAGGTAGCTGAAATTGATGGTGAATATGATATCGTTGTTGCCAACATCGTCCACGATGTCCTGCTCATGCTGGCGGCCGATCTAGTCCGCTGTACCGCGCCGGGCGGCTCTTTATTTCTCTCCGGGTTGGCGGGTGAACAGCAGGCGCGGAGTATCGTCGCCGGTTATGGCGAACTGGGGATGAAGATGGTTGAGGTGCGGGCGGACGATCAGTGGTATGGGGTATACCTGAAAAAATGAGCGTACCGCGTTTTGTCATAACCCCGGGCGCCGATATTTCAAAACCGGTAGAACTGGAACGTTCCGAGTCGCATCATGTCCGGCAGGTATTGCGGCTGGCTGTGGGAGATGTGGTCGAGTTGCTGGATGGGTGCGGCGGACGCTACCATGGCAGTATCGATACCATCGGTGCCACCGTGTCGGTAAGGGTTATTGACGTCGCCTATGAGATACCGGCAACGCCGTCTTTATGGCTCTATCAGGGGGAGTTGAAGCAGGCAAAAACTGATGAACTGGTGGAAAAATGCGTTGAGCTGGGCGTTACCCGTTTTATCCCGGTAACCTGTGCACGCACCCAGGGCAGGCGCGATGGCAGGCGTCTGCAAAAGCGGTGGAAAAGACGCGAGAACATCGTCCGAGGCGCCTGCAAACAATGCGGCCGGGCCACCTTTATGGAGGTTGCCGAAGAGGGCGATTTTGCAACCCTCATCAGTGGTTCGGGGGATCACGGTATAATCCGAATCATGTTCTATGAGGGAGCTCGCGCGGCTTTTGATGCAACCCTTATTGCCGGTACCGGCACGCGGCGGATTTGTCTGTTGACCGGACCCGAAGGGGGATTTACCGACCGGGAAGTGGAACTGGCCCGGGCAGACGGCTGGCGGGTGGCCGGGCTGGGGGATGTTGTGGTGCGTGCCGAAACGGCGGCGGTGGCGGCAATCACTATCGTCCAACATCGACTGGGACGATTATAGTGCCTGACGCTATTTGATGGGATCAAAAAGATCCTCGATCCGCCCTGCATGATCTGCATCAGGCGCCCGGGACCAACCGGAAGTGCTTGATTCAACCTGGAGCCTCCCCGCACATGGAGGAATGGTGGAATCGGGGGCGGGAATGACGGCGCCCAGAAAGTTCAAGGTTTTGTAGACGAGCATCCGATGCTGACTCTTATTGCCGCGATTCTTTTTCTGGTGGTGTGCACGGTGGTGTATGACACCGGTAGAGGGGTAGGTTCGCTTCGCCGGTTGCCCTCCTGCCCTGAGTGTGCAGAAACCGATGCCCCGCGGGTTTCAATAATCGTTGCCGCCTGTAATGAAGAGAACACTATAGAGGCGGGTCTGCGCTCGCTGGTAGAGCAGTCATACCCTCATCTTGAGATTGTTGTGGTAAATGACCGGTCAACCGATAGAACCGGTGAAATTCTCAAAAACGTTGCTCGGCAATGTGAGACGTTGCGACCTGTTGAAGTTGATAGTCTGCCTGCCGGATGGCTGGGAAAAAATCACGCCTTGGCACAAGGCGCCGCCCTTGCTACGGGCGAGATTTTGCTGTTTACCGATGCCGATGTGAGATTTGATCACTCAGCCGTAAGTCGGGCGGTCTCCGTTTTGCAGAAGGAAAACCTTGATCATCTGTGCATCACCTTCGACAACATCGGCGGTGGCGCCCTGCTCAACGCATTGATCATAGAAGCGAGCATGAATCTGCTTTTCTTGTTCAAACCATGGAAGGCAGCAGATGCCCACAGCCGCATTTTTACCGGCATCGGTGCCTTCAATATGGTGCGCCGGGAGGCGTATCGCGCTGTGGGTGGCCATGATGCATTGAAAATGCAGGTAATAGATGATGTCTTTCTGGGTAAATTAATTAAGCGGCACGGGTTTACCCAGGATTGTCTGCTGGGTGCCGGGTATCTCAGGGTGTCCTGGTACGCAACCGTGCCGGAGATGATCGATGGGCTGATGAAAAACAGCTATGCAACATTTAACTATCGCCCATCCCTTGCCGTTCTCGGTGCCGGACTCAGCGGTATCCTCACGGTGGTTCCGCAGTGGGGGATGGTGATTGCCGAACCACCGGCGCAGGTGTTGTTCGGCGCCGCCTTAGGCGTACGGTTGATCGCGCTTAGTATCCCGATGGTAATCAATGGCTACGGGGTAAGAGGTATCGTGGCGCTGTTACTTACCCCCTATCTGATCTGTTACATAATCATCAGAGCCATGGCGATGGCCGAGCGGCGGGGCGCTATTTCATGGCGTGGAAGCGTGTATGATCTGGCTGAGCTGCGCCGGCAGGAGTGGCTTTTTTCAGGTTATTTTCGATGGCCATGGACAGCCGTCGCCTTTAAACAATGAACAGGAGAGCAGGTGGACGAACATATTGAGCGGGTGCTGATCGATACCCAGGAAATCAAAACCATTGTCGCGCGACTTGGCGATGAGATTACCGCCCATTACCGCGCCCTTGAAACCTTTGATCTGATTGTGGTGGGACTGTTGCGCGGCTCCTTTGTGTTTGCCGCGGACCTGGTGCGTGTCATTAACCTCCCGCTGATCATGGACTTTATGACCGTTTCAAGCTACGGCGACGAGACCGCGAGTACGGGCAACGTCAAGGTGGTGATGGATCTTGATGAGTCCATCGAAGGCAAGGATGTGCTCATGGTGGAGGATATTATCGACACCGGCAATACCTTCGCCAAGGTGTTGCGGCTGATGCATCATCGACGACCGCGCACCCTAAAGATATGTACCTTTTTGAACAAGCCGTCGCGGCGTCTGGTTGATGTGCCCATCGATTTCTGCGGCCGCACCATCGAGGATGAGTTCGTCTGCGGCTATGGACTTGATTTTGCCCAGAGGTATCGCAACCTGCCCTACGTCGGGGTCTTATCCAGGGAGGTGCTGGAAGGCTGACTCACTCCCACGGGTTGCGCCGGGCACCGAACCGCGCCCCGGCCAACGCCGTCAGCACCCAGCCCAGAGCAAACAAAATGCCGCCGGCAGGCGTAATGTAGCCGGCATCGATATCACTCATGGCCATGGCGTAGAGGCTGCCTGAAAACAGCACAATCCCCGCCAGAAAACACCAGCCGGCGCTGATGACCAGCAGGGCGGGTACGTTTCCCGCCCGCGGGATGAGCCCACAGATGAGCAGGGCGATAGCGTGATACATCTGGTACCTGGACGCCTTGTCGATCCAGATTGTCTGAATTTCGTCAAGGGATCCGCCATGGGCGCCGTATGCCCCCATCAGAACGGCCATGGCGGCTAAAAGGCCGCCGGCAGTCATAAATACGCGTGTCATAAAAAGCCTCCGTGGCAGTTACCATGGCCTTGCATCATAATCGTGTCAAGCGTCACTATGATTTTTGCCAATGGGGTATTTTTAGCCGAACAGCTCCACCATAAACAGGCTCAGCCATGGAATATAGGTAATAACCAGAAGTGCCGCCAGCAGCAGGCCAAGAAAGGGCAGGGTGGCGCGATACAGGGTAATAATCGGCTTTTTAAATCGATAGGAGGCAAGAAACAGGTTGAGGCCCACCGGTGGGGTGCAATAGCCGATCTGCAGATTGGTGAGAAATATTATGCCCAAGTGGATGGGGTTGATCTCATAGCCCGCCGCTATCGGCAGGATGAGCGGCACCACCAGGACCAGGGCGGAGAACATGTCAAGCATCGCTCCCACCACCAGAAGAAAGACGTTTAATACCAGCAGAAAAGTGAACTTGTTATCGATATACGTCTTGATGAACTCAAAGAGCCGGGTGGGAATATCCTGATCGATGAGATAGTTGGTGGAGGCCATGGAGGCGGCAAGGATGATAAGGATGCCGCCAAACAGCATCATCGACCGCGCCATCAGAGCGGGCAGGGCGCTCAGGGCGATATCGCGATGAATGAACACTTCCACGATCAACACATACAGAGCGATGACCGCCGCCGCTTCACCAGGAACCAGGTAGCCGCCGTAGATGCCGATGATGATGATCAGGGGCAGGGGGATCTCCCAGGCTGCCTCTTTGATAACCCGGCCCGCGCTTTTTTGCCTGAGCCGTTTGCGCGGGGCGCGATGAAGCCCGGTGGTAATGCCGTAGCCGGCCAGCAGAAACAGGATTAAAAATCCCGGTACGATCCCGGCCAGAAAGAGGTGGTCGATCCGGGTCTCGGCCACCACCCCGTAGAGAATAAGCGGCAGGCTGGGGGGAAAGAGCAGCCCGAGACTGCCCGATGAGGTGAGTAACCCCAGGGAAAAACGCTCCGGATAATTGTCTTTGAGCAGGGCCGGTAATAACAGCCCGCCCAGGGCGAAAATGGTAACCCCCGAGGCCCCGGTAAAGGCGGTGAATACGGCGCACACGACCAGCGCGATAACGGCCAGGCCGCCCGGCATCCACCCCAGCAGCAGGTTCGACACGTCGAGGATGCGGCTTGGCGCCTTGCTCTCGGAGAGCAGGATGCCGGCGAAGATGAAGAGAGGCAGGGCAACCAGCATGGGGGTTTCGGCCAGCCGGGTCATCTCGATGATGACCACCGATATATCGATGTCCACCGACTGAAATGAAATCAGTGCCAGGGCTGAAATAACGATAAAGAGCGGCGTACCCAGCAGGGCAAGGATGAAGAGGATCAGCGAGCTCATTGATCGATGGAAGCGCCTCGCCACAGTGCCCTGATCTGGAGCCGGCAGTTCAGGACGAAATGGAGCAGGATAAGGGCGAAGGCGATGGGAAAAATCAGGTTCCAGATCCAGGTTGATATGCCAAGCAGCCCACTGATGGGAAACTCCCGTTCGCCTGCGACAAAGCGCATACTGGCCACCAGCAGAAAAAATGAGACCACCACGCTGACCAGTCCGGCAAGCAGTTTCAGCCCTGCCTGAATCGGTTCGGAGACCATAAACCCGGCAATATCCAGGGTGATATGCTGATCCCTGGCGGTGGCGAGAACGGCGCCCATCATGCCGCTCCAGAGCACCAGGTATCGTACCAGCGGGTCTATCCAGCTCAATCCGCCGGCGGTAAACCAGCGCAGGCCGATCTGATAGCAGGCCAGCAGGATCATGGCGCCCAGCATGGCGCTGAGCATCCACTCCTCCAATTTAATCAAGAGAGCGGGAAAAGGTGACGCCTCTGTCTGGGTATCGCCGAAGTCGCCGATGGGCTTTGTTCTCATGGGGTGCGATGTGCATTGAGGGCATCAATCAGGGTGTCGTAGGCCTCTTTTGAGAAGGCGCTGCCGATCAGCTGGGTGAGCATTTCATCCCGGTGGGTTTGCAGGGTCGTAAGGGTTTCTGGTGTTGTCGGCACAAAGGTGACGCCGTTTTGCGCCAGTACATCGCGCGACTCACGATTGGACTGCCGGGTCTTAACCAGCAGCTCACCGAAATGACGAGCCGCGGCCTCCTCCACCACAGTTTTTTGTTCCGGGGACAGTTTGTTGAATGCCCTGCCGTCGAGTAGAAAGGCGCCGTAGGCATATCCGTAGGGTGCGTCGGTAACGTAAGACGCCTTGGTGAACCATTGCAGGACGATGGAGCCGTAAAGTGAGTTGAATACCGTATCAACCAGGCCGGTCTGCAGCGATGAGAGTACATCGGGGATGGAGAGGGGAATAGGGCTGATGCCAAGACTCTGCAGGAAGGTGTCGGTAAGCGGGTCGTTTGACGGTGCCCAGGTTTTGCCCTGCCGCAGCTCGGCGATGGTGACGCGCGGCTGAGTTGCGAAGGTGTAAATAAAGCCGACCTCGGTAAGGGCGATAAGCGCCAGCCCTTGATCGGCGAAACGTTTAGTGAAAAGCGGTATCAACCGGGGGACGGCTGCATCGATCTCCTCGTAGGAATCAAACATGAACGGGATGCTCATTACCCGGAAGTCGGGAACTATTTCGGCAATACCGGTTACCGTAAAGCCGCCGCCCTGGAGCTGACCGATGCGCATTTTCCGATACATGGCCCGATCATCGCCCATAACTCCGCCAGGATAGTGACGAAAAACGATCTGACCGGCGCTTTTTTCCGCCACCTCGGCGGCAAATTCCTCAAACACATTTACCCACACCGAACCTTCCGGTGCGAGGCTGGCAATCTTGAATTGGTGTTTGGGTTTCGCCCGGCAATCGGAAGTGAATCCGGCTGCGGCAATAAAGATCAGAGAAACAATGGTAAGGATTTTATTCATGAACCTGCTCCGTATTTTTTATGTTATTAAACATGCTATAATGGTGACACATCGGGGGATGATAGCGCATGGCGTTTGTTTAATCGCCAAAGTAGTTTTCATCCAGAAGCGCTTGGGCGGTGCGCCGGGCGATTTGGTTTGACAAGGCATGCTCCGGGGCATCGTTGATATCGAAATCAATCACTTCGGCCAGCAATGAGTCATGCAGCGCCTGATTCATGGTCATGCGTGCATAGGTTTGCGCAAAGGTGGTCTGGATGATGAGAAAACGCCGGTCTGATATCTCCAGGGCACGGTCAAAGTGAAACCTGCTTTTATCAGGGTTGCCGCCGGCAATAACCGGTTTTGCCCCGTACAGGGCACCGAAGAACAGATGTGGGCTGCCCTGCTCCACCGTTTCGTCCAGGGACAGAACTCGCGCCATTATTTTTTCCACCACGATGAGATCAGCCAGCGCCGCCGGTGAACCCTGCTGCTGGGTAATCCAACTCAGCCAGCCGAACCCGCCCCAGAAGAGGAGTTCGGCATCATTTTTGGATTGTCTCTCCAGGGCTTTCTCAAATTCGGGGCTGTGCGGGGTGTCCATGGGCAGCCTGGTGGCCAGCAGCCTTTTGCCATAATTCCTGGCCTTGCCGCTCATCGCCATTATCCGGTCGGCCGGCGCATCGCATGCACGCAATGCCTCTGCTGCACCGCTGTAGGCCTTGGTGGTAATCAGCAGCAGGGTTCTGCTGGTGGGATTGTCGGCCACCAGTGAATCGAGCATGAGCAGGTAAGAGGCCGCCCCTTCACAGACCAGATCGACATCTTGCTGGCGTTGCAGGTTGGTTACCGAGGGTTCGATCACCACGTTGGAAAGCAGTGCCGTACAGCTACTGAAAAGCACCAGACATGCAGCCAGTGGGACAGATCTGATGATGGCGCTAAACAATGGCCAACCGAACCGGGCGTGTGCCTGACACTTTGAAAATGTATTCATTTGCGGAATTTCTGTATGAGGGAATCGTGCAAAATGGCCTTTTTGCTTGATTTATTTGTTACTCAAAAAATGTTATCTTGCCGCTGTTACGCATATGCCCGCGGTAACATGTTACTCGCGCCTTGATTGTGAACGAAAATTCTCATTCATCAAGATTGATGGACTCGTAAAAACCTCAAAATTGTTTGCTATCGTCATTCCCGCGAAAGCGGGAATCCAGTAATTTCAAATGATTATGAGTGTCGGGTCAACTCCGTTATGACTGGTATATGGGATTTTACGAAAGCATCAAGATTCCCACAAAGGTACGAATTATGTGATATGATAGCTGTTTATGGTGACCTGCGTCAATTGTAAATCAAATGTTGAACGGTGACCCCGGTATGGACCTGCAATGTCTTGACAGGTGGTATGGCAATGGCAGGCGAGGCAAATTTTTGTAAATCAGGGACATGAAATGGTTTTAGGGCTGGTACCAGTAGTGGAAGTATGGTAGGTTTGCCGCGCCAACAGTGATAGAAGATGCGGTTTGCTTATCATTCTCTGGAGCGTAAAACAATGGCTATCCACAATAAATATTTTAGAAAAAACATTTTGCTCAGTGCCGTAATGATCGGTGCCCTTTTTGCCGGCGGCTGCGGCAGTAACACAATGCGATATGGGGTGGCGATGATCAAAAGTGAACCGCCCGGGGCCGAAGTAGTAAATCTCAGAGATGACAGTAATCTCGGTATTACGCCGGTGAAGGCGACCTTTCGCAGTAGCGACGACCAATCCGAATATGTGACGGTGCAGCTCCGACGACCTGGCTATGCTGACCGAATTACCGCTTTCTGGATTAATTACCGCCATGAAGAACTTGTTAAAGCGGAAAATGAGGCAATCGATGTGTTCGTGGTGATGGAAAGAGAAAATCAGCCGTGATCGGCTCCAGAGGGAGATCTCAATGAAACGGGTACTGTTATTTATGGTATTGATGGCTTTGCTACTTGTTGCCGGTTGTTCTTCGAAACAGGCGATTAATTTCAAGGTACACAGTGAGCCGGCGGGTGCACATGTCATTTTACAAAATGACGGCTCGCGCTGGGTCTATCTGGGGATGACGCCTTTGGATATTTCCGAGACCTTTTCCGGGGATCAATTGGAGGACGGCAAAACCGTCACCATGAGAATTATGCGGTGCGGCTATCTTGATCAGACGAAAGGATGGTCGGGCGAGGAGATCATTGATGAAATCGACACCAAGGATGCCGTGTTATGGACGCCTCGTTTGATCAAAGCCGAGGAGTAGCGGGTGTTATCAATTCACCATGAAAACGTCAATCAAACGAATCGCTGTCACCGGCGGCGCCGGTTTTCTCGGCTCGCACCTGTGTGATTGGCTGTTGAGCCAGGGCCATGAGGTGCTGTGTATCGATAATTTTTTTACCGGTACGAAGCAAAACATCGCCCATTTACTGGCTAACCCTCTGTTTGAACTGATCAGACATGATGTGACCTTTCCGCTCTATATCGAAGTTGATGAGATTTACAATCTTGCCTGTCCGGCCTCACCGATTCATTATCAGTTCGATCCGGTTCAGACCACAAAAACATCGGTGCATGGCGCCATCAACATGCTTGGGCTCGCCAAGCGCATAAAAGCCAAAATTTTCCAGGCCTCCACCAGCGAGGTGTACGGTGACCCCCGGGTACATCCGCAACCTGAAACCTATTGGGGGCATGTCAACCCCACCGGGGTGCGGGCCTGTTACGATGAGGGCAAGCGATGCGCCGAAACGCTTTTTTTCGACTACCACCGGCAGCATGGATTGAATATAAAAATTGCCAGGATATTTAACACGTACGGGCCAAGAATGCACCCAAATGACGGCCGAGTGGTTTCCAATTTCATCGTCCAGGCCCTGGCCAACAAGCCGATTACCGTCTACGGCGACGGCAGCCAGACCCGGTCATTCTGTTATGTGGACGATCTCATCGACGGCTTTATCCGGTTGATGGATTCACCTGATGATTTTTGCGGGCCGGTAAATCTGGGTAACCCTAACGAGTTCACCATCCTGCAACTGGCCGAGCAGATTATAGCCCGCACCGGATCTACCTCTCAAATTGAGTTTTTACCACTACCAGCAGATGATCCGCGCCAGCGACGGCCTGATATTTCGCTGGCCGTGGCAAAATTGGGATGGGAGCCCGATATTTCATTGTCAGACGGGCTTGATCCTACAATAAACTATTTTAAGAAACTACAGACGTTGTAAGGGCAAAATCCCACCTGTTTGCCATCTTACCACATGCCAATCCAAAAATTCTGTTTGTTTGTCACTGGTATGCGCTTCAGCGGTGCCTCTACCGTGAGCGCCATGCTTGCTACGGCAGGTGTGGATTTTGGGAAAACATGGGTTAAACCATCAGGCGACAGCCCGAAGGACCATCATGCTAACCGGCACATAGGCGATTGTAACGAAGCAATTCTGAATGAGTGGGGGATCAGTTGGGATAGCCCGTTATGTCTTGGTGGTGAATGGGTTTTACAAAAGCAACATTCGGATTCATCGCTGACGAGAATCAAAGAGTGTATTGTTGCTGAGTTTGGCGGCTCCACATTTTTCGCCATCCAAGACCCTCGACTTTGTGCCCTCTTACCGCTTTGGGTTAAGACCTGCATTCAACTTGATATTCAGGCAGGTTTTGTTGTGCCATTACGGCATCCTGCCGAAGTCGCCGGAATTTTGCGCGAGCAATACCGTTTTTCACGTTCCAAAAGCCTGGCAATCTGGTTGAATCATTGTCTTGGTGTTGAGCGGATGACGCGAACGCATCCACGACTTTTTACTTTATTTGAAGATGTTGTCGCTCATCCAAAAACAATCCTGGATGACATACTTGAGACCTTCGCCCCGGCCGGTGGGACGAATTCGAAAATTGCTGAAGAGCATGAGGCGATGATCAAATCACCACCGGCGCATGCCGATAGTGAGGATTTAGGCGACACCTGTCTTGAATCCCTTGCCGTCAAATCGTATAAGGTATTCCAGCGATTAAGCGGTCGAGAGGCGATGACGGAAGATGATCTTGCACTCTTGGATAGCCTCTTTGATCGGCATCAAGTTATGTGCCGTTCTTTTTTTGTTGAAGAGAGTAAGCAATTGTCTTCATTTCCTCATGAATCAGCGGAGCCGAGAGTTGAATCTGCTTTGCTCGCCCAAGAAATGGATCAACTTCGATGGGAGTTGCAGCAGGCTCAGCATGATAAATATAGTATAGCTTCCAGGCTTACCCAGACTCAGCAGGCTCTTGAAACGGCTCTGAGCGAAATAGCGGCGATGAAAAGCACGTTTGTCTGGAGGAACGCGGAGCGCATTCGTCGTTTGAAAAAACGGCCTGGGAAGCCGGCTCCCATAGCATCGGTACCTGAGAAGGCTGCTGTTGTCAACCTTACGCACGGCACCTGCCCGATTACAGAGATAACAATACAATTACGTGAAACGACAAACAACCAGAGTGGTGGAGGGGAAGCGTGGTTGCTTGACCTTTTCGATGAGGCCGGAGATTCGATTGTTGACTGGCAGCGGTCTGATCTGCCGGCTTCAATTGAAAGAAAAGAGCTGGAACCCGGCCGGAATACGATCTTTTTTTCTTCTCTTTCACAACTACGTCTGGCCGTGCACCCCCACGGAGAGCTGCTATTCCTGTGTCACCCCTGGAGTTGTTCGATTGAGCTCACCAGTGGCGAGCGGGCCGTGCTGATTGATCTGTATTCTCCGGTCAGCCGTCACCTCAGGGTTGCGGTTCCAGATCTGATGCAAAATGAATCTGAGCGATTGGGGCGTTTCAGTGACAATCAACGCCAGTGGCTGGAGCGTATGCAAAAATCATCGCGAACCGTCGTTTCGATAGTAAATCCTGACTGGCGCGGGGTTCGCAGTGCAACCGAAAATCTTGTTGCCGACCCTCTTTTAATTGAGGACAATCTCAACGCTGTGTCAGCCAGGCGTGTCGCCCACCTGCTTTGTCAATCCGGTGCCAAGCAGTTTTTCTTTGGCGGGTTTCCGATTTCCTACGAGCCGGTTTTAACTCAGTTAAAGAAAAGCAAGCCTGAGGCGATCACCACCGTGTTCTGGTTGAGCAGCTTTCTGCAAAGCAATGAGGATTACACCTGGTATGCGTTAAGGCGTCTCCATGACCTGAACAAAAAAGGTATTATCGACACCATTGCCATGGCCAAAAAGGGCATGGCTGAGGTGTTCACCAAGATTGGCGGCAATGCCGAGTTTCTTCCGAGCTATGTCAATCGCATTCCCGAAAAAGCCGGGACAAGGCGAAATGGCGACATACGTATCGGTATCTGGGCGTTGGCACCCATCTGGCGAAAGTCTCCATATGCCATGCTAGCGGCAACGGCTTTGCTGGAAGGGGTTACGGTTCATCTGGTTGGCCAAGATAGTCGGGCCCTGGAGTTTGCCCGATTTTTTGATATTAACGTCGAATACCGGGAGGACCCTCTTCCTCAGGATGAAATGCCGCAAGCCTTGGCGGACATGGACCTGAACCTCTATGTAACGCTCAGTGAATGTTGCCCCATGCTCCCACTGGAGAGCTTGTCTGTTGGCGTGCCATGCCTGTTTGGGCCAAATTCCCATCTTTTTGAAGATCATGCCTATCTCTATTCACGTCTTGTGGTTCCATATCCCGATCGATCTGATGTTATTCATAAGATGATAATCGTCGCCCTACGGGAGCGTGAACGAATTGTTGATGAATATCGGTCATATGCCAAGCTCTACAACACATCGGTACAGTCAGCCTTTGCCTCACTTTGTGGGGGTGCCGGGGTGGATGCTAGGTAATCAATCGCTCAAAGTACCAATTGGTGTCAGCAGGGAGACTTGACACTTTTCGCAAATCACGTTTCTGCTAACCCATGGCTATACCACTTATCTCGGTAATCGTTCCTCTGTACAACCATGCGCAATACATTGAGGCGACTATCGCATCGGTGCGCAGCCAAACTCATAAGAACTTTGAGTTGGTCGTAGTTGACGACGGTTCAACGGATACATCGCCTCAACTGGTAAAATCCGTGGATGATCCTAGGGTTTTTTATGTGTATCAGGAAAATCAGGGGGCACATGCCGCGATTAACAATGGCATCGCACTGAGTCACGGTGACTATATCAGTATTTTAAATTCTGATGATCTGTATGCACCGGACAGATTGGAAACCTGTCTTAAAACAATCAATACGGACGAGCGGATCGATGCGGTTTTCAGTTTCATCGACTATATCGATGAGAGTGGATTATTGCTGAAGAGTTCGGACGGCACCGACGAACGCTGGAAAAGTGGCTGGTCAAAATATTCATTCTCAGAGGATCACCCGCTGTACCTGCAACTGCTGCAGGGAAACTTTCTCAAGACGACATCTAATTTATTTTGCAAGCGCTCGGTTTTTTCCCGATTTGGTGTATTCAGGAACCTTCGTTACTGCCATGACTATGATTTCTTTTTACGGCTGGCATTTGCCGGGAAAGCAGAGTTGATCCACAGGCAATTGTTGCAGTATCGGGTCCACGGCGGCAATACACTGAAAGAAGACTCAGCGCTGGTTGATTTTGAGTGTGCATGGGTGATTGCCGATTTTCTTTTTTCACATGACATCCTGAACGGGGCCGGTGAATCGGATACGGCCACGATAACACAGCTTTTTAATGGGGTTCATGTCCATAACGGAGAACGCATTGTTATGGCTCTCCTCTACTGGTGGGGCCTGCGGGAGTGCAGCGGCGAGTCCCGAATGGAGCTGCTCACGGATGCAGACCACCCCTTTCGCAGGGACGCCCTGCTTTACCTGCGAAATTACCTGGATGGCTGGTCGGCACGGGAAAAAATCTACAATGATTGGCATCACCTGCATGAAGAAAGCAGAGCGGTACAGCAACGGCTGGCCGCCATCGAGAGCTCAATTGGCTACCGATTCTATACCGCGGTGAAGCGTATTTTTAATCGGTAACATGCTCAGTTTCCAACCAGCTAGCGATTGCAGCATTGTTAGAACCGCAGTAAAAAAGCGTAATAATGCTCAATAGACGCCATATCGTTATCATTACCCGTGAACTCGTACCATATCATTACGGTGGAATCGGTACGCTTTTCATGTCCATCGCCAATCTTTTCTGTGGCGCCGGGCATTCCGTAAGCCTGCTGACCACGGTGCCGGAAACGTTTGATGAGCATGAGTTTCAGCTTCATTACGGGGATGTCAGACTGGTCCCCGTGGCAGCGGGAGATGCGGCTGATTTTGTAGATTATTCGCCAAGCGGAGGGGTTATCTCAACGTTTGCGCTGCACTACGCATTTAGTGTAGCCGAGACGTTTTGCCGGAATTTTTCCGAAGACCCACCGGATATCGTTGTATCAGCTGATTTTGGTGCGGAGGCCGTAATACTTATGATGCGGCATGCGCGTCAGGTATTTGCCCGAACCTGCTTCGTGCTCCATCTCTCCGGCGGTCTGCGGGATGCCCTTGAGGTATACCATAGCGGGCAACAAGAAGACGGTTATAACGCCTTGAACGAGCCGCGCAACAAACTTGTCTGTTCGCTGGAGGATACCTGCTTTCATCTGGCCGATATGATTATTGCGCCATCGAATATCGCCTGGCAAAGCGTCCGCTCCCGATTGCGGGTCAGCAACGATAAGGTACGGATTATCCCAAATCTTCTCGCTCCTGATTATGTAAAGCGAACGCCACCGATTGGAGCGGCCGATGATCGATATATTCTGTTCGTCGGCCGGCTTGATCGGCACAAAGGCGCCGATCTGCTCCTTGAGGCCTATCTTTGTTATTGTGCTCGCTACGCCAATCCCGCACCGCTGATAATGGTGGGCCGGGACTGCCATTGCTTGGCATACGGGCGCACGTTTCTTGAGGAGTGGCGGGAGCGTATTCCACCAGAGCATCGTGGGCGCATTACCTTTACCGGTCAAATTGATCACACGGAGGTGCGCACCTACTTTCAGGGGGCATCGGTCTGCCTTTTTCCATCACGGTGGGAGGTTTTTGGGATCGTCTGTCTGGAGGCCATGGTGTATGGGGTGCCGGTGCTTGTCAATGAGGGAACGGGATTGGCGGGGCTGCTGGGCGACGAGTTTTCAGACTATATTTTTAACTTTGAGCACGATTACGATGCAGTGGCTGAAAAGCTGCATGAGTTGCTGAACGGATCAGGCGACCCGCGAACACGTGGAAAGAGGTTTCAAAAACGAGGACTGGAAATCGTCAGCCAGGGAGAGTCGGAGTATTTACACTTGCTCGATAACTGTATTAAAAAGCTGGGCAAAGAAGATGGTAAGGCGGCATTGCAAACACTTGACAACAGCCTGGAATGGCTGGAGATAGTAACCAATATCAGCAGATACCTGAGCAAAGATTACCAGGCGGTAACCAGGGGTTTGGGCGTCAGTGAAGAGCTGGCCACATCGATTGTTCGCGAAAAGCGTCATAATGCCGTCTCACTGGTTCGCATGATTACCCGATTTTTTCAATGATGACGCCGTTTACCAATATTTCTGAAGCAGCGGGTGCGGCGTTGAGGATAGCTTACGTCTGCCGGGAATTCGGCTCTATTACCGGTGGTGGAATCGGTACCTATATCGAACAGGTCAGCCGGTCGATGGTTGATCGCGGCCACCAGGTATTTCTCATTACCGACTGTTTTACCGATGACAACCGGCACCACCTGCCGGACGGTATAGAACTGGTCAACCTCGCCGCCACGAGACCCCATCGACACGGCAGCTTCGTCTCAGGTAATCATGAGTACAGCTATCGTGTGTACGACACCTTGACCGCCTTGACCAGAAAGATCGCACTGGATGTGATTGAGTTTGCCGAATTTGGCGTAGAAGGCTTCATTTCCATCCGAGCCAAACGGCTGCTGGGAATGTTTGCAAACACCAAGCTGGTGGTCAAACTTCATACTCCAAGTTCACTGCTCTACCGGATCAATGAGGATCGGCGGCTCCATGTCGACAGCCTGTGCGATTATTACATGGAAGACTACTGCGTCAAGCATGCCGACATGGTCACCTCGCCATCACTTTCGCTTGGTGATTATTTTGTCGAGCGGGTCGGCCGCAAAGATATCAAAAAGTGTCCGTATCCTCTTGAACTTCCTGAAAACGGCGAAGCTCGCACATTTACCGACGAGCAAATCCGCCGGGTACGATTAATTGGCTCGATTCAGGTACGCAAAGGTGTTGATACCTTCATCGGGGCGGCCATTGAGGTTTTGCGCGTGGATCCGGGCTTTGTCTTTGAGATCTGGGGTGCCGATCGCAATGCCCATTTGTTCGGCACGAGCTATACGGACACGCTTCAAAGGTTGATACCGGAGGAATTCAGGGACCGAATCCGGTTTGCCGGGACACTACCGTACAGCGAGATTCCACCACTCTTCCAACAGTCCTGTTTTTGCGTATACCCGTCCCGCTGGGAGAACTGGGCCAATGTCTGCCTCGAGGCCATGTCCAGTGGGTGTATAGTCCTTGGCTCCAGGGAAGGTGGGATGAGTGAAATGATCGAGCACGAGGTGAGTGGTTTTGTCATCAATCCGCTTGATTCGGTGGAGATTGCTGGAATTATTATAGATTATGCTCAAAAACCCGAACGATTGGCGGAAATATCGATGCGAGCCGTTGCCCGCAGCCGAGAGATCTGCGATCCGCTGGCTACGACCCGGCAGATAGAGGAAAACTATCGACAGACATATAAACAGAAGAGTTGGCGCGACCTGCAGCCAGCGGCCCCGCTGGTATCGGTAATTATCCCATTTTTCAACCAGCCGGAGTACGTGGAGCAAGCGGTTGAATCGGTGCGCCGGTCCGCCTATCCGGCTATTGAAATTATCGTGGTCAATGACGGCTCGACAACGGCCGCGGCAATAGAGGCCTTTGATTCTCTTACCGGGGTGGTGAAGCTCAGTAAAGAAAACGGCGGCCTCAGTTCGGCTCGAAACGCCGGAATTGCCGCGGCTACCGGGGTATTCATTCTGCCGCTGGATGCCGATGATCTGCTTGAACCATCATATATCGCAAAAGGTGTAAGTGCTCTTCTGAACAACCCTGATCTTGGATATGTCAGTTGTCATGCCCAAAACTTCGGGGAGTTACATGATGCCTATATTCCGGTGGGCTATGTTGCTGAACTGATGCCCTACACCAATACCCACGGTAAATGCAGCAACATCTATCGGCGGGAATTGTTTTGCTCCCACCTTGCCTACGACGAGGTGATGACCTCTTACGAAGACTGGGATTTGCTTTTGAGCCTTCATGAACGGGGCTTTGAGGGTGATGTGCTGCCTGCAGAACTCTTTTATTATCGGCGCCATTTCGATTCTATGGTCTATACCACCGCAAACCGGCAGCGAGCGGATTTGATCCAGTACATGATGATCAAACATGAGAAACTGCTCACGCCGCAGACTGGGAAAATGGCGATTATGCTGGCCCGTTTGTGGAAACAGACCGAAGCGGAGTTGGAGTTCGCTGAGGCTCAGTTGGCAAACGCTTACCTGCAGCCGGCCAGTCAGGCTGAATTGCAGTCAGGTGGAAGCGTTCGTCTCCAGGTTTACTCGCGAGTCAACGAAGAGTGGTGGGAGCATAATTCGGTTTACGTGAATTTACCACTGGGCTCATGGCAACGGCTGCGTCTGAATTTACCGTTTACCGGGCATGATGGTTTATATCGCATCGATCCGGCCAATCGGTCAGGCACCATCGTGATCAGAAGGCTCGTTCTGCGTACGAGGCGGTTTGGTCGGCGATTGTTATATGCGCATGGCGGAAATGATTTCGCCGGCTGCCGGGCTGACGGCTCAGCGCATGCGGAAATTCATCAGGGATTTCTGGTGCTCCGCGCCTTTGATGAGGATCCCCAGGTTATACTTGATCCCGTGTCTGCGGATAGGGGCTGTTTTCTCGATATTGACTGCTATGTGAGCGCTCAACAAGAAACGGATCCCGACATAATTATTCAAACATATCGCAAGCAGTCGCGGAGAAGAGCACTTAAAGGCATTGTCCGCCGCTTTTTTGACACCATTTGATGGTATTTCCCCGCCAATAAACCGAAGGTTATGAACCCAAGCCTGCGCCGCAATCATCCCCTTCCCCTGGTAGTGCAGGTGGCTTTTTTTGTCTGTATTCTGGCGGCTTTTTTTATTGTTCTCAGTGAAAAGGATGACCCGCGGGAAGCTCTGCTTCAGCTTCGATTGGATACTGATAAGGAGGCAATTGCGCAGATTTTCTGGCGTTTAGACGAGCAGGAATACAGCCAGGAACAGAGTCGGACCTTCACCCTCATGCCCGGATTCAATACGTACCGCATCGTTTTACCCAAACGCTACGACATTGCCCGTCTGCGTTTTGATCCGGCCACTCGTTCAAGCCGGGCGACCTTGCACGAAATCAGTCTGCAGTGGGACGGGAGGGTGATCTTCAATCTCTCCGGCACTGCACTGGCTCATGTATTGTATGCCGCGGGCCAGGTCGTTATTGAGCCGGTTGCCGGGGCAGACACTGTCCTTCTCACATCAACCGGTATCGATCCCAGCACCGAAATTGATATGGCCGCGGTAACCCGGAGCTTTCGATTTATCCAGCAATTGAAAGTGGTGGCGTGGGCACTGCTGCCGGCTGCTCTACTGACTCTGGGGCTGTGCTATCTTTCTTCAGCAACGTATGCCGCTTACGCGCACCGTACCTACCCAAAACGGCCGCTGCACTGGTTTTTATGGGTCGCGGTTTTCTGGGTGCTCGGGCTCTATTTTTATCTGGTTACTCCGGCGGTTCCGCCACAATCCGTCGCCATACCGTTGTATCTGGCGGCATGGTCGATAGTGGTGGGCGGTTGTCTCTTCATTCCCGCTTTCTGGTTCGTGACCAGACAGTACTGCGCGATATGGTCGGAGCCGCCGCTTCGGTTGCAATGGCTCTGGTTTGCGCTGCCTTCCCTGTTTGTTTGGAGTTTCTATCTTGTCGCCATGTGGCCCGGCTCGATGAGTCCGGATTCCCATACCCAATGGCAGCAAATGCTTGAGGGCCAGTATACTGATTGGCATCCGGCCTTTCATACCATGACTATCTGGCTGCTCACCCGTCTCTGGATGTCGCCGGCCATTGTCGCCGTTGCCCAGATCATCTCTCTTGCCCTTGTGGCCGGTTGGGGCCTGTCGGTCTTGCAGTATCACGGTGTACCGCGGCCGGTGTTGTGGTGCACCAGTTTTCTGTTTGCGCTTATTCCGGTGAACGGCTTGATGGTTGTCACCCTCTGGAAAGATGTTGCTTACAGTTGCGCCATGCTCGCTTTAGTGATCTGTCTGTTTCAGGTCGTGATGACCAAGGGTGAGTGGCTGCTACATCGTCTCAATTGGCTTGCGCTCGGAATCATTCTGGCTTTGGTTTGCCTGTACCGTCACAACGGTATTGGTGTGGGTGTGGCAACCATTATCGTTTTGCTTGTTTTCTTCACTCGTTTTTGGCGCGGGGTAAGTCTGGCAATGCTCTGTGCGGTAATGATGTACGGTGGAGTAAAAGGGCCGCTCTACGATGTGCTCGAAGTGGGGCGGAGCGACCCGGTGGCGAAAGTGGTGAAGCGTATCAAAAAAGATCTTTTTGTCCGTTCCGAGCAGGTCCCCGAAATGGATGTGATCGAGCCGCAGGTCAAGGGTGACGCTTCGGTTGAGGATTCGCCGTCTCTTATTTCAAAAACGGCTGTGGAGCGAATCCACTCCGCCTCACGGCTCTGGCGGATCCAACCATTGACTGAATTTCACGCCCGAATCGAGTACGTTAATATGTGGCGAAAGTGGAATGGAAATGAATATTCAATAAAATATATGAGCGCAAATGATCTCGGTCTTGACGAACGTTCCCTTATACCCTCACTATTGGAGGAGATAGACAGAGTGCTCGATAGGTCCCGCTCTGACAATTTGCTGTCCTGGATGTGGCGGCCAGCGGTATTTCTGTATGCACTGACGGGGCTGCTGATTATGCTTTCCTGGCGTCTGCGTCTGCGTCTCTACCTGTTGCTGGTGCCGCTGCTGGCCAACTCATTACCGTATTTTTTAATGGTTATTCATAAATCCGTGTTTCGCTACCACTACCCGCTTGTAGTAACCGGTCTGCTGCTGATTATCCCGCTTCTGTTTCTGCGGCCGGTTGAGCCTGAGTCTGGGCTTGAAAGCTATGGAGAACAGTGTCTCTAGATGAAAAAGCTGATTATCCAGATCCCCTGCTACAATGAGGAGAAAACCCTGCCCGTCACCCTGGCCGTATTGCCGCGAGCGGTACAGGGGTTCGATGTGGTGGAGTGGCTGATCATCGATGACGGGTGCCGAGATGATACGGTGCGGGTGGCTCTTGAAAACGGCGTCGATCATGTTGTTCGGCTCACGAAAAACAAGGGACTCGCCAAAGGTTTTATCGCCGGCCTGGATCGTTGTTTGCGGCTTGGCGCGGACGTTATTGTCAACACCGATGCCGACAATCAGTATGATGCACGAGACATCCCAAAACTGGTGGCGCCGATTATCGAGGGCACGGCCGACGTTGTCATCGGGTGCCGGCCCATCGACGATATCGAGCATTTTTCATCCTTGAAAAAAATCCTGCAGAAAGTTGGCAGCAGGGTCGTGCGGGCGGCCAGCAAAACCAGGGTCAGCGACACCACCAGCGGGTTCAGGGCAATCAGCCGGGAGGCGGCAATGCAGATGAACGTTTTCAGCGAGTATACTTACACCCTGGAAACAATCATTCAGGCCGGCCAGAAGAATATGGCCATTGTTTCCGTACCGGTGCGCACCAACGATTATCTGCGGCCTTCACGGTTGATGCGCAGTATCCCATCGTATATTCGCAAGTCGGTGGCGACCATCATCCGCATCTTCGTGGTCTACAAGCCGTTTCGTTTTTTTCTGGGAGTTGGGCTTGTAACTTTTGGCGGCGGGCTGTTCATCGCCCTGCGCTTTCTCTACTTCTATCTCTCCGGTAGCGGCGACGGGCATATCCAGTCTCTGATTCTCGCCGCCATTTTGCTTGGGGCCGGCTTCCAGGTGATCCTGACCGCCTTTCTTTCCGATCTGCTCTCCGTCAACCGACGATTACTGGAAGATGTGCAATACCGGCTCCGAAAAATGGAACTTTCAAAGAAGACCTCCGATCACGAGCAACAAGAACATTGATATATGCGGGTTCTGTACTGGGGTACCTATGATACCGGAAAGCCGCGCAATCGGATATTACTGCACGGTCTCAGGGAGGCGGGGGTGGAGGTGGCGGAAATCCATCATGACGTATGGGGTGGCGTCGAGGACAAGAGTCAACTGCGGAATCTACCGATAAAAATTCTCTATTTCATTAAAACGGCACTTGCCTACCCCATCTTAATCTGGCGATTTTTAAGGGAAAAGCACATTGATGTAGTGGTAGTCGGCTACCTCGGGCAGCTTGACGTAATCGTTATCCGGCCGTTTGCCAAGCTGCGCGGTATTCCGGTGTGCTGGGATGTTTTCATCAGTCTGTATGACACCGTAGTTGCTGACCGATGCCTGCTGGCGCGCCGCAATCCCCTTGCCTGGATGCTCTACGGCTGGGAATGGCTGGCAAGCAGATGCTGTGATCTTGTGGTAATGGATACCAAGGCGCACTGCGCTTATTTCGCACAACTGTATCGACTCGACCCGGGTAAAACCGCGGCCATTCCGGTTGGTGCCGAACCGGAACATTTTCCGCCTTCAACTCAGCAACCTCCAAAGGATACAGCCTTTTCAAATGAGCGACCGCTTCGGGTATTGTTCTACGGCCAGTTTATTCCGCTGCATGGCATCGAAACGATTGTCGAGGCGGCACGACAGCTTGCCGACGAGCCGATCGAATGGACCATTATCGGTACGGGGCAGGAACAGACAAAAATAGATGCAATACTTCATCACCATCGGCTTGAGCGTGTGCACCGGATTTTATGGGTCGCCTATGACCAGCTCCACGAACATATTGATCGAGCAGATATTTGCCTCGGTATCTTTGGCACTTCAGGCAAGGCCGGCCGGGTCATCCCCAACAAAGTGTTTCAGGGTTTAATGGTGGGGAAACCCTTGATTACCCGCGATTCAGCCGCAATCAGAGAACTGGTCGATGAAAAAATGCGCGGCGTGTACTTGGTGCCCGCCGGGGATGCCCCCGCTCTGGCACGGGCAATTTCGATGGCGTACTTATTACCAAAGCCTCTGGTCGAGCCTGCTGAGATGGTAATTATTCAGCGTCGAATTGCACCACGTGCAATCGGTAACAATTTCAAAGAAATTCTCGACGGATTAATGTCTCGTCGGTGAGTATTTCGTGGTTGGATGATCAGAACCACACACCCGGTGATATGAATATTCTCATGGTCATAGAACGATATGCACCGATTTGGGGTGGCGCCGAAAACCAGTTGCGCCAGCTGGCGGTTCGTTTGATGAGCCGCGGCTGTAGCATTTCGATTATAACGAGGCGTTGGGACGCTGAAATGGCTCGTTTCGAGCAGGTAGATGGTATTGATGTACATCGCGTCGGCAGGCCGGGCGAAGGCGCTGCCGCTCGCCTTTTCTTCATTGCCGGTTTGTGTCGCTTTGCCCTGAAAAAACGAAATGATATTGATATCTTTCATGCCCATGGCGCGGTTAAAATGGGGGCGATCATAGCCGTGCTGGCGAATCTGCTGGGTAAAAAAAGCGTTGCCAAGATTGCCACTGCCGGTCACGTACCAGTGTTGCAGAGGCGGTTCTTCGGCAGGGCAGTGCTATATCTGTTCAAGCGGGTTGATGCCGTTATCGCGATGACGGATCAGATCATCTCTGAAATGGCGGCTATAGGTCTGGAAAAAAAAAGAATCGTTCAGATCGCAAATGGCATCGATTGTCGCTGCTTTGCCCCATTACCGCCTGCCCAGAAGAGTTTGATGCGTCATCAACACGGATGTACCGAGGATGAGCTTATCTTTCTATTTTCCGGCAGGCTGGTTCGGCGTAAGGGGATTGATACCCTTATTGAAGCTTGGAGCCGATGGCCTTCCTCTGTAAAACCGGCTATTCTGCTCATAATCGGCAGTGGGAAGGGGCAAGACGATTCTGTTGAAGAGGTGGTTCGCGCCAGGGTGAAAAACGAGGGTATCAGGCAAGTTCGCTTTTTTGGCGAAACCGATGAACCGCATCGTATCCTTCCTATGGCTGATGTTTTTGTTTTCCCATCTCGCCTGGAGGGTTTTCCCAATGCCTTGCTCGAGGCGATGGCCACCGCATTGCCGGTTGTTGGCGCCGCTATCGGCGGGGTGGTAGATGTTGTACGCGACGGTGCTGAGGGGCTTCTATTCGAGCCAGATGATGCCAGCCAGTTGCTTGCTAAAATGATGCAATTGGCCGAGGACCCGGCCCTGCGCGCACGTCTCGGAAAAAACGGTCGGCAGGCGGTGTGCACGCGCCATTCTTTTGCATTGGTAACGAATGAGTATGTGGACCTGTACGAACGCCTTCTCCAACCGATAGGCAACAACCAGGAGTGACAAAGCGGCATCAGTCTTGAGCTATGGGTACATTTTTTTCGAAAATTCTGTCTTTTCTCTCTGGCAGGGAGAAACGACACCTCGGATACTTGTTTATCACCATGGTTGTGATGGGGGTGATCGAAGTAACCGGCGTCGGCTCGATTCTGCCGTTTATGAGTGTTGTTTCCGATCCATCGCTGATCGAGTCCAACAAATATCTGCATCGGGTCTACTTGGCGCTGGGGTTTACCGGGTACAAGAGTTTCCTGATCGCCCTCGGGCTGTTTGTGCTCGTGATTCTAGTCATCAATAACCTGACTACTGCCCTCGTCACTTGGCTCATTCACAAGTTTATCTGGATGAGAAACCACAGCATATCCAGGCGGTTGTTCAGCAATTACCTGCACAAACCGTATCCATTTTTCCTCAATCGAAACACCGCCGATCTCGAGAAAAACATCATGGACGAAGTTAGAATAGTAGTTGTCGGTATCGTTCGTCCACTGCTTATGATAATAAAAAGCATTGTAGTTGTTTTTTTTATTGTCGCATTATTACTGTTTATAGATATAAAGCTGGCCCTTGTTATGGCTGTAGTTCTCGGGGGCTCGTATGGGCTGCTGTTTCGTGGTGTCAATCGTATCTTAAAAAATATTGGAATAACAAGAGCAAATGCCAACCGGATCCGCTTCAAGATTGCAAGCGAGGCACTCGGTGGAATCAAGCCTGTTAAAGTTTTCGGGCGTGAAGAGTATTTTATTAATAAATTCAGCATTCATTCAAAAAGAATGGCTGAAGTCCAGGCGCTAAAAGAGATTATTTCGCAGACCCCAAAGTATGCCTTTGAAGTTATCGCTTTTGGTGGGATCCTTCTGATAATTATCTACCTGCTGGCAAAAGATCGAGATATTAAAACGATTATTCCACTTTTGTCGCTTTATGCCTTCGCCGGTTATCGTCTCATGCCGGCTTTGCAGTTAATTTTTACCGGTGTGGCGGAGATACGTTATACAACTCCGGCGTTAAATGAACTATATGCTGATTATCAGAATGTGGCTGAAGAGGTCACAGATTGTGGTGTCGATGGCAGTGATGCTCGCGGCATTGCTCTACTGCAAAAACTTGTGTTGGAACATATGTCATTTCGCTATCCCGGCCAGGCCGATTGGCTATACAGGGATTTTTCCCTCACCATACAAGCCCACACTATGGTGGGACTGGCCGGCTCAACAGGTTCGGGCAAGTCGACGCTGGTGGATATCATGCTTGGACTGCTCCTCCCGGAAAAAGGGCAGGTCAAAGTGGACGACATCACCTTATCCCCTGAAAATGTCCGCCAATGGCAGCGAAATATCGGCTATGTGCCGCAGGATATATATCTGAGTGATGATACCATTGCCGCTAATATCGGCTTTGGCATCGCCGCGGAAAATCTCAATATGAAAGCGGTCATGAATGCGGCCCGGGCGGCTAATTTACATGATTTCATTGTGAGCCAACTGCCGGAAGGCTATGATTCCATCGTCGGCGAACGCGGTATTCGTCTAAGTGGTGGGCAATGCCAGCGAATTGGCATTGCCAGGGCTCTCTATCACAACCCCGACCTGCTGATTTTCGATGAAGCGACAAGTGCTTTGGATACACATACTGAAGAATCGGTAATGAAGGCGATTAACGCACTTTCCGGCAAAAAAACAATTATTATGATTGCTCATCGGTTGACAACCCTCCGCGATTGCAACGTTATCCATGTACTGGAGCGGGGACGCCTCGCGACATCGGGCAGCTATCATGAATTAGTTGAAAAGGGTGGGCTCTTTAGTTCCATATAGTTATGGCTTTCTCGTGAGCAGTTGTTCATGAGGATGTAAAAAGCCTCCGTTACTGCTCATTTATGATATATTCGAATGGGATAGAGTCGGCTCAGTGAGATCACTATTAAAATCAATCATTCCCCAAAAGTTATGGCCGTTTTTTCGGGCTGTTGATGTGTATGTTATTTATTTATTATTTGTTTATTTTGCAATAAAGCGAGTTGTTGTAGGCCGGTTGATTGTACTCGACCACGCCCTGCGGCAGAAGGTTATGGTGTTGAGATGTAATATTTCTCTGTGTGCTGATACCGGCACTGATACTTTGGCCCAGACATTAATCAGGGAAGGGCTGGCAGTCTTTCAAGGGCGTCACACGGTTTATATTGCAAGCAAAAATGATATTGACAGAATATCTGCAGGGTTAAGAGAGAGATATTGGCAGCAATTTGGTGTTAAAATTATAAAGAGCAGGCAGATGGCCGTGGATGGAACACCCTATTATACATCATCACAACTCGCTCCCGCATCGACTTGGTTTAGTATGTTTGCGGTTGGCAGCGTGGCCGAAAAAATGGTTGTAAGCAACCTGTTGCATTTAGAAGGTGTCGCTCCTCGTGTTATTGACCTGGTAAAATTTGAATCACATGATGGAACATGGCGCTATGCTCAGATTGTTGAACATGTTGGCAATAAGGTGGTGACGGGTGAGCAGGGCGTTGAGTTTATGCGGAGTTTTACGAATGCACTAAAAACGCTTGGACTGGAAACGATGAGCATTAAAGAGCATTCTGATTTAAGGCCACCGGACTTTCGTGGGAATATATTATGTGATGAAGAGGGACATTGCCGTTACGTTGATATTCAGAATTTTATCTTCAAAAACAACGTAAAGATAAGAAGTATTCTTAGTGATATAAAGAAGAGGTATGAAGATTATTCTGCCGTTTTTATTATTGAAGAGTTGATAAAATATAGTTTTTACAAAAGAAAAAGTATCAATTTAGCTGAAATATTGAGCGATAAAGTTAGAGTGTTTCTTCAAAATAATCGTCTTGAAATAAATCGTTCAATCATTATTGACTCAGGAGAAGATTTTGGTTTTTTTTCAATGCTATTTCTTCATCTTGGTGCATCTTGGTGTACCCTTTTAAGGGGCGAAGAGGATCACCAGCTAATTGAGGAAATTTTTATAATCCTTGGATATTCTCGGTTTAGCGTTGTTACTCCATCTTCATTTGATCATTCTACGTCGCGTAATATGCCTCATAGCCAACGAACTATTATGTTTATTGAGTATAAAGATGATTTGCTTGCCGATATATCACACATTGATCACTTGATTTTTGATGCATTGGTGGTTCTTTGTCCTGATTCGAAGAAAGTGCCGTCGACTTTTTCCCTGAAAAGTTTTAACACAAGTTTGAATTACATTGATTCTTGTGACGTTAATTTAAATTCACCAAGTGGTGAAAGATTGTATCTTTACATGTAATTAATACTATTCTGAAATGAATTAATAATACAAAATTTTGAATGAAAATATTTCATATTAAGAATAAAAAAATCGGTATTGGGCATACACCGTATGTTGTTGCCGAGGTTGCGCAAGCGCATGACGGCAGTCTCGGAACGGCCCATGCATACATAGATGCCATCGCAAGAACCGGTGCTGACGCGGTTAAGTTCCAAACCCATATTGCAGAAGCAGAAAGCACGCAAGAGGAGCCGTGGCGCATTAAATTCAGTCCGCAAGATGAAACGCGCTATGATTATTGGCGACGCCTTGAGTTTTCCGAGGCTCAATGGCGTGGTCTTTATGCGCATGCGCAAGAACAGGGTATGGCTTTTATCAGCTCTCCCTTTTCCATCAAAGCCGTCGATATGCTCATTGAGACTGGTATTGACGCCTGGAAAATCGCATCCGGGGAGGTTGCGACCCCTGACCTGATTGAGAAAGTGGTGGAGTCAAATATCCCCGTTCTCGTATCATCTGGGATGAGCTCATTTGAAGAAATAAAAAAAGTCGTGAAAATTTTTCGCCAAAGAGACAAACCGTTTAGTCTCTTGCAATGCAGTTCATACTATCCATGTCCGCCCGAAAAGGTCGGCTTGAATAACTTGGCTCTTTTTCGTGAAGAGTTTAAATGCCCGGTTGGTCTGTCAGATCATTCCGGCACGATTTATCCCTCTCTTGCCGCTGTCGTATTGGGTGCCAGCATCCTCGAGGTGCATGTAACGTTCAGCAGGGATCTTTTTGGGCCTGATGTATCCTCTTCGATCACTATTGAAGAGCTTGCAACTCTGATTAAGGGTGTTCGTTTTTGTGAAAAAATGATGGGTAACCCCGTGGACAAAGATCGACTCGCGAAAGAGTTGGCGCCAATGCGGCAACTCTTCACGAAAAGTGTCGTTTCCGTGCGTGATTTAGCGGCAGGCACAATCCTGACAGGGGAAGATGTGACGGTTAAAAAGCCTGGTCATGGAATTCCAGCCAAAGAGTTGAACAGCGTTATTGGATGTCGGCTCAGGACGGATGTAAGGGTTGACCAGGTTTTATTACCGGGAGATATTGAGTGGAACAGCCAATAATGCGAAAAGTATGTGTGGTCATTACGGCCCGTCCAAGCTACAGCAGAATAAAAACCGCCCTTGCGGCTATCAGGGATCACCAGTCACTGCACTTGTATCTCGTGGTCGCAGCCTCCGCGCTTCTTGACCGGTACGGCATGGTGATCAACGAAATCAAGCGGGACGGCTTTTCAATTGACCGGCAAGTGTACATGGTCCTCGAAGGAGAGAGTCCGATATCCATGGCTAAAACGACCGGCATTGGTCTGATGGAAATGGCTACCGTATTTGATAACCTGGGTCCGGATCTTATCGTCACCATAGCCGATCGTTACGAAACCATGGCAACCGCTGTTGCTGCAGCATATTTGAACATTCCCTTGGTTCACATTCAGGGGGGCGAAGTAACCGGCTCCATCGATGAAAAGGTACGCCACGCCATAACCAAGCTTGCCGACCTCCATCTTGTTTCAACAAAACAGGCATTTGATCGGGTGGTGAAAATGGGCGAGCATCCTGACAAGGTAGTGATAACCGGATGTCCATCCATCGACCTTGCACAAGAGATACTGGCTTCACCAAAGCTTGATTTCTGTCCATTTGATAAGTACGGCGGTGTCGGTCGCAATGTCGATATAGCGAACGGTTACCTGGTGGTGATGCAGCACCCAGTAACGACCGAATACGAAAAAGCCAGTACCCAGGTTGATGAAACCCTTTATGCGGTTATGGGACTCGGCATTCCAACGCTGTGGTTCTGGCCCAATGTCGACGCCGGATCTGATGGCACATCAAAGGGCATTCGGAGTTTCAGGGAACGAGAACAGCCTGAGAATATCCATTTTTTTAAGAATATGGAGCCTTATGATTTTCTCAGGCTCATTTATAACAGCCGCTGCCTTATCGGTAACTCAAGTGTCGGTGTTCGTGAAAGTTCTTTTCTCGGCGTCCCGGTCGTCAATATAGGTTCTCGCCAACAGGGACGCGAGCGCGGAGAAAATGTTATCGATGTTTCTTATGATCGACGCGAGATTGTTGAGGCGGTCACCATCCAGACGCAACGCGGCAGATATGACCAGGCACATATCTATGGAGATGGACATGCCGGAAAGATCATTGCCGATGTCCTGGCCACAACGCCTCTTTCAATTGAAAAGCGCTTGAATTACTGATGAAGATTCTTGGTCTTATTCCGGCCCGGGGAGGCTCCAAAGGGGTTCCGCGGAAAAATATCAAGCTGCTCGGCGGCAAACCACTGCTCTGGTATACGGTAAGTGCGGCGAAGGGGGCCCGCGGGCTTGATCGCATCGTCCTGTCTACCGACGATCTAGAGATTGCCGAGGTTGGCAAACGGTGTGGCGTTGATGTTCCATTTATCAGGCCGGCGGAGCTGGGAAAAGACGATACCCCTACCTTGCCTGTCATTCAGCATGCCCTGAACTGGCTGGAGAAGCGTGGTGCGGTCTATGAGGCGGTTTGTTTGCTGCAACCAACCTCACCGTTCCGAGGTTCACGGGTTATCGAAAAATGTTTGGAGACATTTGTCGAGACGAACGCTGACACCCTAATCACGCTTCAGCCCATTCCGGAAAAATTCCATCCCGCCTTTGTCTATTTTAAAAGTAGTGAAGGGTGGTTGCACAGTTGTCTCGGCAACGATTTGGCTGTTGTACGGCGCCAGGACGTGAAGCCGGCATATGTTCGGGAAGGATCGGTTTATATAATTAGAAGAGAAACTCTGATGGAGTCATCATCGCTCTACGGTCAACGGATTGTCGGCTATGACATGGCCGTTGAGCAGACAGTCAACGTAGATACGCTCGAAGATTGGCACTATGCCGAACGTCTCTGGAGAGAAAAGCAGCGTGCGGACACCCCATAAAATAGTCATTGCCGAAAGTATTGGTTTTTCGCCGCGGGCAGTTCGGGAACTGGAGCAAATCGGCGCGGTGTATAAAGCAGATTGGAAGCGGCAGGATTTGCTCGCCGGTCTGGCCGATACTACCATTTTATGGGTACGGCTTCGCAACCTGATTGATCAGCAGGTGATCGATGCCGCACCGCGGCTACGCTATATCGTAACGGCAACAACAGGGCTTAATCATATAGATGTTGAATATGCTCAAACGAAAGGCATCACAATCGTCTCGCTGCGCGGTGAAGCACTTTTTCTGCGCACTGTCAGAGCATCGGCGGAGCATACGGTGGCATTGATCCTTGCCCTTCTCAGAAAGATACCCGCGGCTTCGGCGAGCGTTTGTCGAGGGAACTGGCAACGTGATTTTTTCAAGGGAAATGAATTGTATGAGCGGACGGTCGGCATTGTCGGGTTTGGACGAATCGGCAGACTGGTGGCGAATTATCTCCTTGCCTTCGGAAGTTCGGTTTTGACGACCGACCCGCTCTATCGACCGGCAGAGGGGCTTACGGAGGTTACCCCGGTTTCTTTAGAAACATTGCTTGAACGTTCTGATATTGTTTCATTGCACGTAGATTATAAACCTGAAAACAAAAGGTTTTTCGGCTTCGATGCCTTTCAGTCGATGAAAAATACAGCATACTTTATCAATACATCTCGTGGGGAATTAGTGGACGAAATGGGGCTGCTGCGTGCACTGGAGGACCAAGAAATCCAAGGGGCGGCGCTTGATGTCTTGGCCGGTGAAACGGGAGTGAAGACGGCGGAACATCCATTGGTTGTATATAGCCGCACACATGAAAATTTGCTCATTACTCCGCACATTGGCGGCTGTACTCATGAATCGATGGAAAAGACCGAGCTGTTCATGCTGGAAAAATTGGAGCGTATGCTTCGCAATCAGGGAGACTATCCACCGTGTGCGGTATAGCCGGAATATTCGGCGCCTCTCATGCCGATGAACAGCTAAACCGGATGGTGGCGGTGCAACGGCATCGCGGGCCGGATGCCGAAGGTGTCTGCTGGGATCAGTCCGGTGGTGCATGGATGGGGCATTGCCGGCTCAGCATTTTAGATTTGTCGGCCAAGGCAAATCAGCCGATGTATGACAATTCAGGACGGTACTGTCTGGTTTATAATGGGGAGATATATAACTATCTTGAGATAAGAGAACAACTCGAACACCGTTATCGATTTCGGACCGCAACGGACTCAGAAGTTCTGCTTGCCGCCTATATTGAATGGGGGGCAGATTGCCTGGATCGATTTCTCGGCATGTTTGCTTTCATGATATGGGACACCAAAGATAAAGTACTGTTTGCCGCCCGGGACAGGTTCGGCGTCAAGCCGTTTTATTATTCTTGTACTGACGGAGGCGTACTTTTTTGTGCCAGCGAGATAAAGGCGTTGCATGCCGCGGGTATAGACAAAACTTTCGACCCCGTGTCGTGGTCGACCTATTTTGTGTACGGAGCATATGATCATACGGAGAAAACCTTCTGGCGCAATGTTTTCAAGTTGCCGGCCGGCTGTCTGCTGACATGGCGGGACAATACGTTACAGATCAGTCGCTGGTACGATTTTCGTGAACGCGTCGGTAGGCTTACGGAAAACCGGTCAATTGCCGAAGTAGCGGAAGAGTATTGCAGCCTGCTTGAGGCCAGCGTTAAACTGAGGTTTCGCTCAGATGTCACGGTCGGGGTCAGCCTGAGCGGCGGTCTCGACTCATCCGTGCTTTTGAGCCTGATCAGGCGTTTTCATGGTGATTCGGCAAATATCAACGTTTTCACTTTTTTCACCGGTGATGAGCGTTATGACGAATTACCCTGGGTGCGTGCTATGCTCATGGGTACGAATTATCCATTGACGCCCTGTTTGTTGAATGCGCACGATATCCCTGTTCAGGCGGAACGGGTAAGTCGTAATCAGGGTGAGCCGTTTGGAGGTTTTCCCACCCTTGCCTATGCCCATCTTTTTTCCATGGCCCGGAAGCATGGGGTGACCGTACTGCTCGATGGGCAGGGGATGGATGAGCAACTTGCGGGCTACGACTACTATCATTCAGCCGCGGCTCAGTCGGGGGATATCACCCCCGTTCAGGGAACGACCCTGCCATTGAACTTGGCTCATTGCCTGGAGGAGGACTTCAAACACGTTGCTAGGCCAATAGAAAAAGAGGACTTTTTCTCAGAAGAACTTAAAAATCTCCAATATAGAGACATCTTTGCCGCCAAAATTCCGCGGGCGTTACGTTTTAACGACCATGCCTCAATGATGAGTTCCTGTGAGCTGAGAGAGCCTTTCCTCTGCCATCGGCTTGTGGAATTGGCTTTTTGCCAGCCTGATGCACGGAAAATAAAGGATGGTCAAGGCAAATGGCTGTTGCGGGAGATTGCTCGAGACATGATGCCGCAAAGTGTAAGCACTGCACCGAAGCGGCCGGTGCAAACGCCCCAGAGGGAATGGTTGCAAAACGATCTTGCCGATTGGGCGACTGCCTGCATTGCCACGGCGATGCGGGGTTGGGGACGAGCCTGGTTCAAGGAAAAAGAAGTATGGCGTACCTGGGATCTCTTTCGCCGTGAAGGGGGAGACAACAGCTTTCCCTACTGGCAGTTGATTAGTCTTGGCTTGATGCAAAGCTAGAGCTCCACTATGCACGATGATTACCTTTTTTTGCCGGTTGAAATCAAGGCTCGTGAGCTGCATGGGAAGATGTTGCTTGCTCTGTGCGCGGCGGAAGCAGGGTTCGCTGTTGTCATTGGCCGGCAAAAGGTACTGCGCGAGCAACTGCACAACTTTCCCGCGGGCCTGTACCTTGATAAAAGTGTGGCGGTTTCTAAAGAACGGTGGTTCAAGAGATTCCGTAATCTGGGCAACCGTGTGGTTGCCTGGGACGAGGAAGGGCTGGTTATCCATGAAGAACAGTATCTGAAAAGTCGAATTTCAGAGCGGGCACTTGCTTTGACCGATCTGTTTTTTGCCTGGGGAGCCGCCCAGCGCGACATCTTGGCTAACGCATTTGTTGATAGGGAGCAGATGTTTGTGCTGGCGGGCAACCCCCGGTTTGATTTACTCCGAGTTGAACTCAGGGGCTTGTATAGTGATGCGGCGGAGCGTTTGCGAGACCGGTATGGGCATATCATACTGATCAACACGAACTTTGGGTTTTACAATCATTTCAAGGGTGCTGCTGAGGCGAAACGAATCTTTTCCCAGAGTTCTTCTCATGCTGATGAGCGCTTTATTGACAATTGGATTGATTACCAGGAAAAGCTGTTTCACGCTTTCGCCGCCGTCTTACCCTGGCTTGGCGAACGGTTTTCCCAACACACAATTATTGTGCGCCCGCATCCGTCCGAAAACGAAGAGCGCTGGCAGGTTGAAGCTGGTAGGGTCGCCAATGTTCGGGTGGTTAAGGAAGGAAGTGTCATCGAATGGATCATGGCCTCTGATGTGATGGTGCACTCCAACTGTACAACGGGTATCGAAGCGTACCTGCTTGGTGTGCCACCAATTGCGTATCGACCCGTCACCTCGGAAATATATGAGACATTCCTGCCCAATGCACTGAGTAAAAGTGTTTACAGTTTTGATTCGTTCAAGGCCTGCATGAGTGAGTTGCTCAGCAGTGATGAAGCTGCTCCGGACTGGCTCGCCAACGATGAAAAACAAAAAATCTGCTCCGCCTATATTAGCGGCACCTCCGGTCAGCTTGCAAGCGATTGTATCGTTGAAAATCTAACCGCTCTTGTTGACTCGTCAGGCCAATGGAAAGCTGATCAAAGTCTGTCCAGACGTTTTCAGGTGTTGCTCAATCAGCTCAGAACAACCAAGGATTTTCTGTTGAGATGGAAATCTGTATACCGGCGGGCTGAGCGTTATGACAGATTGAAATTTCCCCATTTGCAGCTGCGGGAGCTCGAAGAAATTGGCCAACGCTTCACCGACCTTACCGGTAGATTTGACGATATCGCTGTGTCGGAGTTTACAAAGGAATGCTTCATGCTGCGGCGAATTTCGCGATAATGTGAAGGCGGTGATTCCCCATCTCATTGTTTCCATACTTTAGCGATGGCCGGATAAGACCATCTGTTGTTGCGGTTATTTTTACACTGTTGCCGACTAATTATAAAAGATAAGGGAGCCTTGAAATAGGAGAATTTTCGTTCAAGATCAAGGCGCGAGGGAAATGTTACCGCAGGCCGGACTGATATTGTCAGGATAAAGTTTTTTGAGCAACGCGGAGATTAGACGAAAAGGCCATTTTTCAAGGTTCCCATAAGCTGGTGAGAGGGTTTCGTGGACAATCAGGCAAAAATAGAAGCGGTCGATTATTTAGAGGCCGAAGGGGTTAGTAAACTCATAGCCGATTATATCGATACTGCCTCTGATCAAGATGCATTCGATACGGTGCGCGGAGGCCGCATCACTCCCTTTGATCCGGAGCCGGTTGATTTGGCACGCCTGCACAAGATGATCAGGGCAAGGAAATGTTTCACCGTACTTGAATTCGGTGTCGGATTTTCGACGATTGTTATGGCGGATGCCTTGAAAAAAAATAAAGAAGAGTGGGCGCAGCTTGAAAAGAAACCTGATATCCGTAACCGTTTTATGTTTGATCTCTTTTCAGTTGATGCCTCCGCTCATTGGATTGAACGAAGCAGGCGTAGATTCCCCACTAATTTGATTGATTATGTGACGTTTTTGAGGAGTTCAGTTCATATCGGACGCTTCAACGGGCAGATATGCCATTATTACGATACATTGCCCGATATAGTGCCCGACTTTATTTACCTTGATGGCCCAAACCCAAAAGATGTTCAGGGCGAGATCAATGGATTGAGCTTTCAGTGTGATGAGCGGACCGTAATGGCGGCCGATATACTTCTCATGGAGTCGACTCTTCTACCCGGTACCTGCATCGTAATTGATGGCCGGACAAACAATGCCCGGTTTCTTGAGCGGAATCTTAGCCGGAACTACTCGGTATCCTGGGATCCGGAAGGCGATGTTACCATCATGGAACTCCAGGAAAAGCGTTTGGGGCCTTTTAATCTGCTTGGGTGCGACTTTTTTTAATTTTTATACTCTCGCTCTGAAACGTTGGGGCAATGTCCTCTCATCGTCGCATGCATGTAATCCTTATCGCTGATGGTATGCCTGCCGGCGGTACCGAGCGCCAGATTGTAGCCCTGCTGAGAGGACTGCGTCAAGAATGCCCGCGGATCACTTCCCATTTCGGCGTCCTTGCCAAGGGCGGGGCTCGGGAGCAGGAGGCGTATTATTGGGCCGATCACCGTTTTATGGTTCCACGGTCCAATCCTTACGACCTGCGCCTGGCCTGGTCTTTGCGAAGATATGTGCGTGCGCATGGTATCGACATCATTCACACCTTCGGCGCCATCGCCGATCTCAGCGGCGTGATCACCGCCCGTCTCTGTGGTACGAAACTGGTCAACGGTTCGATCAGATCGGCACGCCGTCGTTTGACCCGCCGTGATATACTGAGCCGCTTCACCATGCGTTTCGCCGACCATGTTGTGGCAAACTCGAGAGCCGGACTCCACGCGTTCGGTCAGCGGAACAATCCGCGGGCCACGGTTATTTATAACGGCATCGATCTTGCCGACTATGCCGAGGTTGTATCTCACCACAGTGACAGCCCATATCTCTGCATGGTCGGCAATTTTACCGCCAAAAAAGATCACCAGGCGTTGCTCGAGGCATTTGTACTTGTTTTGCGCTCTTATCCGACATACCATCTGGTGCTTGTCGGACAGGGCCCGACCGAGGCGGCGTGCCGTAGATTGATAGAAGAGCGTGGCTTGAGCGATCACGTCGATATGGTCACAAACTGCCATGAACCGGCCCCTTATATTAAAGGTGCGGACGTCTGCATTCTGCTGAGCCCGGACGGTGAGGGCTTGTCCAACGTGATTCTTGAATATTGCGCCCTTAAGAAACCGGTGGTGGCGACCAACAAGGGCGGCACCCCGGAAATCATCGAGCACGGAAAATCTGGAGTTCTGGTTGATTCGCATCTTCCCGCTGAAGTCGGGCAAGCGATTATGGGGCTTATTGCTGACCCGGAAAGACGGGCGAAATTGGCGGCTCATGCACATCAGGTGGCTGTCGATAAGTTCAACTGCACTCGGATGACGGCGGCCTATGCCCGTTTGTATGACCAAATATGTCCAGCAGATTAAACGAAGAACTGGGGAAGGGCCTGATAAGTAGTGGTATATACGGGAGTTCAGGAGATTAGAATTTTCACTAAACATTGAGGTGCAAAGACAATTGCACTTGCAGACCGGGGGGAGGTTCCTAGGGCGAAATTTTGCTTGCGGCGATGAGAGTGGACAAAAAAGGAGGTTGATAGGGTTTGCTGTAGTCTATCACTGGGTAATAATTATTTAATGGTTTTCAGCTACAATATAGAGATATGTGAAGAATTTATTTCATTTTTTATGCGCAGTGATCTGACCGGATATAAGCAGATTTTGCGTATCAATGGTACGGTTATAAGAGAAGGAAGCAGGAAAAAAATCATAACGTTTTTGTTGTTTGATAAACAAAGTATTGAGAAAAATTTTACCTGATTACCACTAAAGCTCAGCTAAGCCGAATTTTTTCTGAGAGTCTCACTATATGAGACCCCTGGTATGGCATAATCAAATGAACCCAATGAATCAGGAGGATATGCCATGCCACGCAGTACCGTACAATTTCAAAAAGGGCTCAGTTTGCCATCATTTCTCGCCACCTACGGCACTGAAGAACAATGTCGGGAAGCGCTCTATCGGATTCGCTGGCCCTCTGGGTTTTGCTGCCCACGCTGTGGTCACCGCAGTTGTTTTCTCATAAAAACCAGAATGCTCTATCAATGCACCGGCTGTCGGACGCAAACTTCTCTGATGAGTGGGACGGTGTTTGGTTGCTCCAAACTTCCGTTAACAATCTGGTTCCTTGCCATTTTCCTGATCACTCAATCAAAAAATGGCATCTCATCTCTTGCGTTGTCGCGAAGCACCGGAATATCGCCAACCGCTGCGTTGCGCATGAAGCATAAGCTTCAGCAGGCAATGAAGAACCATGACGATTCCCTTGCCCTCTCACGAGTGGTTCAGATCGACGATGCCTACTGGGGCGGTACCCGCCATGATGGCTTGGTAGGCCGTGGTGCTTCGGGAAAAACCCCTTTTCTTGCGGCAGTCGAAACCAATGAAGACGGCCATCCGATCTTTATGCGACTGAGCCGAATAGCGGGCTTTACCAGTCACGAGATTGGACGATGGGTAAAACACCATGTAATTCCATTTTGCGTTCAAGATGCGTTTAATATCCATTTCCAACCAGTCAAAGACTGGAGTGCTTCTGGTGAGTTTTCCATGCGCCACAGGCCAAGCGCCAGCTGTGCGATGACAGCATCAAGACAATCAAATAGTTTGTTGGCAAATTCTTTCTCGCGTAACTCATCCCAGAGCCGCTCGGCCGGGTTTAACTCAGGTGAATACGGCGGTAAACGAACCAGCGCCATGTTAGCGGGGAGTTCCAGATCCTTTGAGCGATGCGAGGGAGCGCCATCGAGTACCATGATAATGAATTCCCGATGATACTTCCGTGCTATTTGATCAAGAAAAACATTCATGGTCTCCGTCTTCATTGAGGAGCCCACCATCCAATCAAGGCTGCCATCCGCCGGTGTTATCGCAGCATAGGCGTATACGTATTCCCTGACCAAAGATGATGCAACCAATGGCCGCATGGGAAAGGGCACCCAGCAGCGACGAGGGTCGTTTATCCTCCCAAACCGAGCCTCGTCCTGAAACATTACTCGTACCGGTAAGTCTGTGGTGTTTTTTCCCGCTGATTACGCCACTGTTTGGCAGAATTTTTTTTAAAGTCGTCTTGCGCTGCTACATCACGTTTTGGATGGTAGGTGTCGGGTGCAATCTTGCGCCAACCATGCCTGGCGAGTAACCGATATACGGTAGAAGGAGCTATGGTACGCCCACATGCTTGTTCAAGTGCTTTATGGATTGGTGGCACAATCAACACGCCGCCTTTTTCCGCTTCGGCCACCCATGGTTCAAGAAACGCTTTTTCTTCTTCAACCGTCATGAGTTGTCGGCGTCTGCCACCCCACTTTCTTTTTTGCTCGGTAGTGCCATTGACTCGTTGGCGAATCTCTTTTTGCATCCTGAGAATTGTAGCGATACTCACGCCAAGTGATTCACCCGTGCCGGCATTGGTGAGTCCATGTTGTTTGGGGAGCAAGACGCTGAGTCCGGTACGGAGTTCCTTGGCGGTCTTTGCGTGCTTAACAAGGTACATTGCTTCTTGCTCCATTTCCGTGGTAAGTTGCGCTGGTCGTGCCATGTCGTGCCTGCCTCCTTGGAGAAAGAGTGTTGCTGAAAATGGTTGCAGGCACAGTGTATATTAATATTATCTTGAATGCAAATTAGAATAAGTCCTCATGGTATCTGCGTTACCGATGGGTTACCGGGCTTTCGAGGTATCAGCGCAACCGGCAGAATCCACCAGGCAATCATTACTGGTGGTGGGCATAACAGCATGAAGATCCCTCAATTTAAATGGGTGAATACCATGCTTGGCAACGTCAAAAATGCCATCCATGGTACCTATCACCAGGTGAGTACCAGACATCTTCCTCGCTATTTCGCTGAATTTTGTTTTCGTTTCAACAATCGATTTAACGTCGGAGAGATGATTCCAAAGCTCATCCGCGCAGCTGCCCGTACGCCCCCAATCCCTGGCTATAAACTGAAGTTAGCTGAGGATTGGTGGTAATTAGGAAATTTTATATAAAGATCAAGAAGGCATCCTTTGGAAAATTTTGCAAAACTGCCTTGCTCGCAGGCCAGGGTTTTTATATATCAACAACGCATGAGTTTCACCTTTTCAATCTTTATAAAAAATTAGGCTTTCCTGTTGTTAAATGTGTCGCGTACGGTGAAAAATTGCTTTTTAATGCCCCCGTTGAAGGCTTTATTATTCAAGAAGCCGTTGTTGGGGAAGAATACACGGTATTGTTTAAGAAAAGTCCTTGTATGGTGCAGAGAACACTAATTTCCGCATATGGCATACTCTCTGCTCGGTTGCACCTGAAAGGACTGATATCCTCCATTGTTCGTGTTACTGATTTGGTTTGCACGCGGTATAGTGAAAATTTTCACAAGGTAAAATTTGTGATTATTGATAGGGAAAAAGGCCCATTAGAGATTGAGAGCATCACCTTTACAAAAGTTACTGATTCGTTGGCATCTATTCTAGTAAGACACCTAATCTATTGTGGGGAGATGAAAAATGAATATTTTACCATGTTTTTTGATTCATACTTCAAAGAGTTGGGGGGAGGATAAATTATAGCCGAAACAGTGTAGTGCGAGAAACCCTTTATAAGCTGGAAATATTGTGTGAAAGACAGCGAGAAAAAGGACATAATTTAGCTAAGCCGACTGTAATGTTTTCCTAACTTCTGTTGTAGTGCTTCGGGGCTTTTTTCGTTAGGGTTATCGCATGGAGGTGCTACACATGGCGTAGTGAATTGACCAAGTTTACTAAAAGGTATGGGAACCTTGCAAAATGGCCTTTTCGCCCAATCTCATTGTTGCTCTAAAAATTTTTCCTATGGAATATCAGCTATATGCCTGCGGTGAAATTTCCCTCGCGCCTTGATCTTGAACGAATATTTTTATTTTTCAAGGTCCCCGTATGCCTTACCACGTGGTAACGGCATTTGACTAACCGTTCCTTCATTAATGGAAAATAATCAGCAGGAATGAAGTACCATGACGGTTCACCCCTCTCTTCTCAGGGCTGGCAGGAATCGGCTATATTTTCAATGAGGCGGTACCCTTCACAATTGGTCTTTTTAATCGTGATCACCAAAGTAATAATGCATTTTTGCTCTTTTTATTGTCAGGCTCTACTTTTTATCCGATAACTGATTTGAAGTTTGAGAGATGATTTCAAAATTGCTGCTCGCTACAACACTTGCAATCTTGATTCCGTAGTATTAATTGCAGCTAACTAAGGGATTGGGTTCGTTGAAAATGGTAAGGTTCTTTCTCGTAACCCATTACTTTCCGTTAGGGAGGTACACAGATGACAAACCGGGTTCTTGTAACTGGCGGGGCAGGATATATCGGCAGCCATACCTGCAAGATGCTGCGCCGGCATGGTTACGAACCCATTACCTACGACAACCTCGTCTATGGCCATGCCGAGGCGGTGCGCTGGGGCCCATTCGAGCGGGGTGATATTGGTGATGGAATTCGTTTGTCTGAGGTATTTGCGCGGTATCAACCACGGGCGGTTATTCATTTTGCCGCCTTTGCCTACGTCGGTGAGTCGATGTATGCTCCGGGAAAATATTACCGAAATAACGTAATAGGCTCCATCGAACTGCTGGAGGCAATGCGCGGTAATGGCTGTGAATTGATCGTTTTTTCGAGCAGCTGCGCCACCTATGGCCTGCCGGAAACGGTTCCCATCGCCGAGTCGGCTCCACAGCAGCCGATTAGCCCGTATGGGCGAAGTAAGCGTATGGTCGAACAGATTCTTGCCGACTATGATCTAGCCTACGGGATCAAACATATCAATCTGCGCTATTTCAATGCGGCCGGTGCTGACCCTGAAGGGGAGACCGGCGAGGACCACACCCCGGAGACCCATCTCGTACCGCTGGTGTTGCAGACCGCGGCCGGCATACGTGAGCATATCGAGGTGTATGGCGACGACTATGATACTCCAGACGGCACCGCGATTCGTGACTATGTCCATGTCACCGATCTTGCCGATGCCCATGTCCGGGCACTCCGCTATTTAGAGAATGAGAAGAAAAGCGATGCTTTCAATCTTGGTTCGGGTACGGGAATTTCGGTGCGCGAGGTGATCGATACCGCCGAGTCGGTGTGTTGTCGCCCGGTGCCGGTCAGCTATGGCCCCCGGCGACCCGGTGATCCACCGATGCTTGTGGCTGATGCCGCCAAGGCACGGCGCCGGCTCGGTTGGCAGCCGTCTCATTCAGAAATCGAAATGATTGTTGAGACCGCCTGGGCATGGCTCACCGGTAGCCGTTGGTAAAGTGACCTCGGTGGTCAGTAACCATTTGTTTGCAGTATGCGATACTGCGAAAAGAACTAACGGTCTTTCCATCAATTTCACTGATCGTTTGAAGCTCTAATCACAACCTGATATGATCAAAAATCCAGCAAATCTCATCTAAATCTGAATCTCATATATCATGAAAACCGCGCTTATTACCGGAACAACCGGTCAGGACGGGGCCTATCTGGCAGAGCTATTGTTGGAAAAGGGCTACCTGGTGCATGGCCTGAAGCGGCGTTCCTCGTCATTTAATACCGAGCGCATCGATCATCTCTATCAGGATCCCCATGAGGAGGATGTGCGATTCAGGCTGCACTATGGGGACTTGACCGACTCCACCAACCTGATCCGTATTGTTCAGGAAGTGCAGCCCGATGAAATCTACAACCTCGCGGCCCAGAGCCATGTTGCGGTTTCCTTTGAAACTCCTGAATATACCGCCAACACCGATGGTCTGGGAACGTTGCGCATTCTCGAGGCTATCCGCATCCTGGAACTGGAGAAGAAAACCAGGTTCTACCAGGCCTCCACCTCGGAGCTGTTTGGCCAGGTGGTGGAGACCCCGCAATCTGAAACCACCCCGTTTTATCCGCGCTCACCCTATGCGGCGGCCAAGCTCTATTCCTACTGGATTACCGTGAACTACCGGGAGGCCTATAATATCTTTTGCTGCAACGGCATCCTGTTCAACCATGAATCACCCATCCGGGGCGAAACCTTCGTCTCCAGGAAGATCACCCAAGGACTTGCCCGCATCAAGCTCGGCATACAGGACAAATTGTATCTGGGCAACCTCGACGCCAAACGGGACTGGGGGCACGCCAAAGATTACGTACTCGCCCAGTGGCTGATGCTGCAGCAGGATGAACCGGACGATTACGTAATCGCCACCGGTGTTCAGCATTCAGTGCGGGAGTTCGTGGAGGTGGCCGCCGCTGTCCTTGGCATGGAAATCGACTGGCGGGGAAGCGGAGTGGAAGAGGTTGGTTGCGAACCATCCACCGGGACGCCGATCATTGCGGTTGATCCCCGCTATTTCAGACCCACCGAGGTGCAGAATCTGCTTGGTGATGCCAGCAAAGCCAGAGAAAGGCTTGGCTGGGAGCCGAACATCTCATTTCAGCAGCTGGTGGAAGAGATGGTGCGCGAAGATCTCATGCTTGCCCGACGCGATCAGGTGCTCACCAGCAAGGGGTATCAGGCCTTGAATCATCATGAGTAATTACAATTTCTTATGAAACCCACTGATACCATTTTCGTGGCCGGGCATCGCGGTCTGGTGGGCGCTGCTCTTTGTCGGGCTCTTGCCAATCAGGGCTATACCAAGGTGTTGACGGTATCCCGCGCCGAACTGGACTTGACCAGCCAGGCCAAAGTGTATGATTTTTTCCAGGCGACTAAACCCGCATATGTCTTTGTGGCCGCCGCCAAAGTGGGCGGGATCAATGCCAACAACAGCTATCCCGCCGATTTTATCCGTGATAACCTGCAGATTCAGACCAATGTTATCGATGCGGCGTACCGGGCTGGTGCCAAAAAATTCATGTTTCTAGGCTCTTCCTGCATCTACCCGAAACTGGCTCCACAGCCAATACGTGAGGAACATCTGCTCACCGGCGCCCTGGAACCCACCAACGAGTGGTATGCCGTTGCCAAGATAGCGGGCATCAAGATGTGCCAGGCGTATCGCCGCCAGTACGGCTTTGATGCGATCAGTGTCATGCCCACCAACCTTTACGGCCCCGGTGACAATTTCGACCTGGAACGGTGTCATGTGGTGCCGGCGCTGATCCGCAAATTTCATGATGCTTGTACCGCCGGCGCGGATGCGGTGGAAGTGTGGGGTAGTGGTAGGCCGAAGCGGGAGTTTCTCTTTATCGACGATCTAGCCGCCGCTTGCCTCTTTCTCATGCATACCTACAGCGATGAGCAGATTATCAACGTCGGTTCAGGACACGAGGTAAGCGTTGATGCATTAGCGAGGCTGGTTGCCCACATCACCGGCTTTACCGGCGCCATACGGTTCAACACCGACATGCCGGACGGCACCCCCCGAAAACTGCTCGACAGCAGCAGGCTCACCAGCCTCGGCTTTACCGTCAAAACCTCATTAACAGAAGGGTTGCGGCTCACTTACAGCTGGTATCTGGCCAATTGCAGGGCTTTGGGCGGAGCGTAACAAAATACTTATTCTTCTTCTGTCGCATCATAGGTTTGCAGCATGCGGCGCGCTTCATCTTTTATTTTTATCGCCAGCTCAACCGGCGCCAGAACGCGGGCCTGGGCGCCATACTGCATGATCTTCATGATCAACTCGCGATCATCGGCCACCGGCAGGCTCATGATGAGATCGTCTCCCTGATGATCAATACGCTGATCTTTGTGCCAGAGCTGGTTTTTAACCAGGGCGGCGGCGGTGCCGGTAAACCGGATAACCGCCCAGTATCTGGCCGATCCTTTGAAGATGCCGAAGGACTCGTCAAGCTTACTTGGGGTGGGCGGCCGGCTATGCGCCTCACCCAGCTCGGCGGCGCTGATGCGGGCCAGATGAAACATTCGATGGTCATCGCGCAGGGTGCACCACGCCCGCAGATACCACCCGCCCTGATAATTGTAGAGCAACTCCGGCTCAACCGTGCGCGCCATCACCTCATGGCCGGGGCCTGGTGGGTGATACGCAGTTGCCGCCGGGCAAGCAGCGCCTCGACTACCGCGCTGAAGACGGCCGGGGCCGGATGCTCCACAGCAACCCATTCGCAGCGCATGGCATCGATGAGTTCTCCGTGATCGACAAAAAGCATACCACCGAGCCGCTTTTTCAAGGCATCGATCTCGGCAAGCCCGCCCAGCCCCGTTTCCTGGCCGATTTTATGCAGCATGGCCAGGAAAAAGACAAGCCGGGGACTGTCCACAAAGGGCATCTGAAAATGGACATCGGTGTAATAGTAGCCGTTTCGCCGGCGATCAAACGCCAGTGGCGCCAGCAGCCGCTCTTTGAGATAGGCGATATCGCGGTGGGCGGTGGCGCGTGATACCTCAAATTCATCCATCAGCACGGCAATGCCGGGGTACCGTCCGGCACTGATCTGCTCATGGAAAAAATAGAGCCGCTCAAGCACGCTCATAAGAGGCAATTGTCATGGGGCAATCTCGCGTTTTCTCAAGATGGTTTGGGATATGCCGTTTCCGGGTATTGTTAGTTGCGGTGCGGGTTGCTTGCAGGCGGGCAATGGGGGCAATGGGCCCACACCCCCCGTAGATGTGACCATTGGACAAGACGCCACGAACCGCGTTGTTGTGGGGCTGGTGCGTTTCTTACAATCCAATTTTCCTCTCTTGGCGTGGTCTCTATGGTCTGCCCCGGCTCGGTGAGCGCCGGTGTTTTACCGGCGGGATTCTCATCTGTTCGCGGTACTTGGCCACCGTGCGGCGGGCGATTTTGATGTTGTCGGCACTGAGCCGCTCGACGATGGCACCGTCGCTCAGCGGTGTGGCCTGGTCCTCATCCTGAATCATCTTTTTGATTCGCGCCTTGATCGACTCGGCCGCCAGCGCGTCGCCACCCACCCGCTCGATGGCGGTGGAGAAAAAATACTTCAACTCAAATATCCCTTGCGGGGTCTGCACGTACTTATTTGAGGTAACCCGGCTGATGGTTGACTCATGCATACCGATGTCCGCTGCCACATCACGCAGGATCAGGGGCCTCAGGGCGGTGGGGCCGTGTTCGAAAAAACCGCGCTGAAATTTCAGAATCGATTCCATCACCCTAAATATCGTACGCTGCCGCTGATGGATTGATTTTATAAACCAGTGCGCGCTTTTTACCTTGTCGGTGAGGTAGTGGTGCGAGTTCTGGTCGATGTCGGAGTCATCCTGTGCCTTGAGCAGTTCCTGGTAATAGCTGGAGACCTTGAGCTGGGGTAAATCCTCGTCATTGAGGGAAATGACGAATTCACCATCTATGTTGTGTACATACACATCCGGGACGATATAGGCGGTGGTCTCTTCCACGTAGGGCAGACCGGGGTAAGGGGTGAGCTGATCGGTGATGAAGTTGATGGCGGTGACGACCTCGCCCCGCTTATAGCCGGTGAGGCGGGTGATCTGTTTGATGTTTCGGGTCTGCAGCAGGTCGAGATGGTCGCGGACAATAGTGGCGGCGATGGAGTCGGCCATATCAAGGCGTTCGAGCTGCAGGAGCAGTGATTCAACAACGGTGCGGGCGCCGATTCCGGGCGGGTCGAGATATTGGATGACCTCGAGGGCGTATTCGGCCTCGTCCGGCGAACATCCGGTCTGCACCTGGATATCCTCATAGTCTATATCGAGAAAGCCGAACCGGTTGAGGTTGCCGATGATAAAAAGGGCGATCTCCCACTCCTGCTCGTCCAGGCCGCAGTGGGCCAGCTGCCATTGCAGATAGGCGGCAAGGCCCGGTTTTTCGGAAATGAAATCAAACTGGCTGGGTGCGTCTTCGGCCGGTCTTTCCCGTGAAAAAGAAAAGCTCGGCTCAAAAGTATTGCTGTAGTCCTCCCAGTTCACCTCGGCCAGTTTGTCGTCGCCGGGGGCTACCGGCGCGGTGAACTCGGTTTCAGCGGGTTCTTTTGGTTCTTCCACCTGCAAAGAAAGATCAGCCGGTATTTCCTGGTGCGAACCATCGCCATCGTGATCGATTTCCAGAGCCGGGTTCTGTTCCAGTTCGTCCTGCAGGGCCTGGGAAAGATCAAGCCGGTTGAGCTGCAGCAGCTTGATGGCCAGCCGCAGCTGCGGGGTCATCACCAACTTCTGGGTCAGCTTCAGCTGTTGTCGCAGTTCAAGGGCCATGGCCGGGTTACATGCGGGCAGCGGCGGCGGTCGCCTTGAGAAGATATGATGAATGGTGCGTATGTTTCATGGGCTCCCGCCTACATTCTGAAATCTTCGCCAAGATACATTTTCCGGGCTACTTCACTCTCGATAATATCATGGGCAACCCCGCTGGTAAGCACCGACCCGCTGTTGATGATATAGGCAAAATCACACACCTTCAAAGTCTCTCTGACGTTGTGATCGGAAATAAGCACCCCGAGGCCGCGGTCCTTGAGGCCGTGGATGATCTTCTGCAACTCGCCCACCGCCAGCGGATCGATACCGGCAAAGGGCTCATCGAGCAAAATGAAATCGGGGCGGGTGGAAAGGGCGCGCATAATTTCCACCCGCCGGCGTTCACCGCCGGACAGGGCGTGGCCCTTGTTGGTACGCAGATACTCTATCTTCAGATCGATCAAGAGATCATTGATTCGCTCATCGATCTCTTTTTTGCTCAGGCCGAGCGGTTCAAGGATGATCCGAACGTTTTCCTCCACCGTCAGTTTTTTGAAAACCGACGGTTCCTGGGCAAGATAGGTAATTCCCTTGAGGGCCCGTTTGTGGATCGGCAGTCTGGTGATTACCTCCCCATCGAGCAGGATGTTGCCCTGGTTGAGGCGAATGAAGCCGGCAATGGAGTAAAAGGTGGTGGTTTTTCCCGCCCCGTTGGGACCGAGCAACCCCACCACGGCGCCGGTGCCCACCTGTAGACTGATCCCGTTGACCACCGTCCGGGAGCCATATTTTTTGACGATATTTCTGGTTTCAAGCAGTGACATGCAAGGCTACCGGACACGATGTTTTTCCTGATTCGTTGGGCTGATCCCTTTTATCCGCGCGTGCGTTCGCGGCAACTTTTCATGATTGTATCAATTCTGCCGTATGGTCATCTGCACCCGCTCTTTCTTTTCGCCTTCCTGAGCGCCGTCATCCGATCCGGGCAGGACGACGCCGGCGCCGCCCACTACTTCGGAGCGCCCTTCATCCGGGTAGTAGATGATTTCCCGGCCGGACACCATATTGCCTCCCTGCCACGCCTTGGCGTTGCCGCTCAAAATGAGCCGTCGGGCGCCGGTGTCGGCGTAATAGGTCATCTTGTCGGCGGTGCCCAGCCAGTCTTCCCGGGTGATTTCGACGTCGCCGACACATACCAGCTTTTCGATGCGCTGGGTGGTGTCGTCGTTTGCCGCCCCTCCCGACTCGGGCAGGGCGGTATAGTACACCGTCATGGTATCTGATCTGAGTTGCAGATCACCTTGTTTGGCATCGACATTGCCCGAGAATTTCACGGTGTTGTCGGTTTCGGTGGAAGACATCTGGTCGGCCTCGATGGTAATCGGATTTTTCGCGGCATTGGTTGCCACCGGCGCGACAAGGGTGGTGGCGATGAGTATCAGCGCCGTAAAAATGACACCTTGTACATAGTTGGTCATATGAAAAATCTCCTGGTGATCAGCAACAAACCGCTCGACGGTGCAATTCGAGCTTGTTACTCTTTTAATCTTACAACAAACCATCATTGCCGCCCCCGATAACCCCAGGCGGGGAAAAAGAGCGGCGATAACAAAGCAGGGCATTATACTATAGCATCTGTCGACGCAGTCCTGTATACCCGGAGCGCTATCATAACCGAGGGCCGTGTTAAAGTAAAGCAAGCCATGGAGGTACACCCAGTGCACCACAACATTGATCGGGCTAAGATTCTCATTGAATCCTTGCCCTATTTTCAGGAGTTTCGCGGCAAAACCATCGTATTGAAATATGGCGGTCATGCCATGGTGGACGAGTACCTCAAACGCAGATTCGCCCTGGATGTTATCCTGCTCAATCAGATCGGAGTTAATGTCGTCATCGTTCACGGCGGCGGTCCGCAGATCAACCTGCTGCTTGAGAGGCTCAAGATCAAGCCCAGCTATATCCAGGGGATGCGGATTACCGACGGGGAGACCATGAACGTGGTGGAGATGGTTCTGGTGGGCCGGGTAAACAAGGAAATCGTCGGGCTGATCAACCACAGCGGCGGCAGGGCAGTGGGGTTGTCGGGCCGGGACGGCGATCTGGTTTGTGCCCGTAAGATGCGGATCAGTGTGCCCGGCGGCTCATCGAGTCTGGAGAACACCCCACCCGAGTTGATCGACCTGGGCCGGGTCGGCACCGTGACCACGGTTAACACCGCTATTTTGCAGACCCTCAAGCAGGAGGGTTTTATCCCGGTGATTGCCCCGGTTGGGGTTGGTGAGGACGGCCAGGCCCTCAATATCAATGCCGATCTGGTGGCCGGCTCCATCGCCGCCTCCCTGCAGGCGGAAAAACTTATCCTGCTGACCGACGTGGCCGGGGTCTGTAACAAAGACGGTGAGTTGCTCCGCTCTCTCAACCGGGATCAGCTTGATGAGCTCATCGGTGACGGTACCATTGTCGGCGGCATGATCCCCAAGGTCAACTGCTGCCGCCAGGCCCTGGCCGGCGGAGTACATAAAACCTACATTGTTGATGGCCGCCGGGAACATTGCGTCCTCCTTGAGATGTTTACCAGAGAGGGGGTTGGGACGGAGATTGTCTGATAACCTACAGGATAGCTATGAGCAATTACGAGATTAAAACACGGGCGGACGATCGTTTCGTCCCCTCTTATGCCAGGCACCCCCTTACCATGGTGTCCGGGAATGGCTGCATGTTGGAGGATGCCGAAGGCAAGCAGTATCTCGATTTTCTGGCCGGAATCGCGGTGTGCGTTCTGGGCCATGCCCACCCGTCGGTGACTGAAGCGTTGTGCCGCCAGGCGGGTGAACTGGTGCACGCCTCCAATCTCTTTTACAATCCGGTGGCCACCGAACTTGCCGAGATGCTTTGTGGTCTCAGTTTCGCCGAAAAGGTCTTTATCACCAACAGCGGTGCCGAGGCCAATGAGGCGGCCCTGAAGCTGGCCCGTCTTGCCGGCGGTCCGGAGCGCTACGAGGTGATTTCGCTGCTCAACTCGTTTCATGGCCGCACCCTGGCCACCGTTGCCGCCACTGGGCAGGCCAAATGTCACCAGGGATTTGAGCCCTTACCGGCGGGATTTATATCGGTAGCCGGTGAGGACGAAGCGGCTCTGGAAAAGGCCATAACCCCGCACACCTGTGCGGTTATCTGTGAGCCGATCCAGGGCGAGGGCGGGGTGCTGCCACTGTCGTCCTCATATCTGAAACTGGTGCGGGAATTGTGCGACCGGCACAATCTGCTGTTGATTTTTGATGAAATTCAGACCGGTATGGGCAGAACCGGCACCATGTTTGCCTATGAACAGCTTGGTGTGGTTCCTGACGTCATGACGCTGGCCAAAGGGTTGGGCAACGGTGTACCCATCGGCGCCATGCTGACCAGCAACCGTTATGGAACCCTGATGGCGCCCGGTACTCACGGTTCAACATTTGGCGGTAACCCGCTGGCAGCGGCGGCGGCGGTGGCGACCCTACGGGTTATTACGGCCGATGGATTTTTATCTGAGGTTAAGCGCACAGGTGAATATCTCAGCAATGTGCTTACCGATCTGGGTCGCCGTTTTCCTGATCTAGTCACCCATGAGCGGGGCATGGGGCTGATGCGCGGCCTCGTGCTCAGCGAACGCGGCGCCGAACACGGCGCCGATATCGTCGCTGATATGTTGGCCAAAGGGGTAATTATCAATTTTACCGGTGCCACCACGCTGCGCTTCGTACCGCCCCTGATTGTCTCAACCGCGCAGATTGACCGCATGGCAGAGGCGCTGGCGGAGGTCTTGACGGCGAAAACGGGATAAACCAGTTCATTTCCATCTGAAAAGCGGCGAAACGTTTTGCAAATCCCCGCATGATTCGGTAGCATCGGAGATTCTGTGTTTTCATACCCCTGTCGACACGGGGTCAGCTCAGTTAGGACTATTACAGGATGATGAACTCGTAAAAACCTCAAAATTGCTTGCTGCCGTCATTCCCGCCCTCGATTACACCCTTCAAGGGCAGGCTTCAGCTGGAATCCAGTGATTTCAGTTAATTATGGGTGTCGGGTCAATTCCGGTATGACGGAAACATTGGTTTTTACGATGCCATCATAGGAGTATAGTCAAACACCCTAAGGCCACCAAAAATAGACGAGATATGGAGATGAATAAAGATCTGCTGCGACTTGCCGATCATCACCGATCCGAGCTCTCAGCACTTATTGCAAGAGGGATAGAGCTCAAGCGGCAACACCACTTAGGGGTGCGTCAGGCCCGACTGGCGGGTAAGATAATCGGCCTGCTTTTTGAAAAGCCGTCGACCCGCACCCGACTCTCCTTTGAAGCCGCCATGTATGGCCTGGGAGGCCAGGTGGTCTTTCTCTCCGCGCGCGACACCCAACTGGCTCGTTCCGAACCGCTCAAGGATACGGCCCGGGTCATGTCCCGCTACGTGGACGGCATGGTGGTACGCACCTTTGGTCAGGAGGTGGTGGACGAGCTTGCCCGTTACGCCAGCGTGCCGGTGATCAATGCCCTTACCGATCTGCACCATCCCTGCCAGATTTTAAGCGATATGATGACCGTTATCGAACAAAAGGGAGATATCGAGACGCTGCATATCGTCTGGCTCGGCGACGGCCACAATATGGCCAATTCGTGGATTGAGGCGGCGGCCGTATTCGGCTTTCGGTTAAGCGTAGTCTGCCCGCGTGGGTATGAACCTGATCCGGCTATCCTGGCGGCAAGCCGGGCGAAGGCGGCTACGCCAATAGAATTGTATCGTGATCCCTTTGAGGCAATTTCAGATGCCGATGTAATCAATGTCGACGTGTGGGCGTCCATGGGCCAGGAGGATGAGCAACAAAAGCGACTGGCCACCTTTATGCCATATCAGCTCAATGAGGGGCTCCTCCGCCATGCGCCCGCCGACGTCATGGTATTGCACTGTCTGCCTGCCCATCGAGATGAGGAAATTACCGATGAGGTGCTGGAGTCCCATCAGGAGACGATTTTCACCCAGGCGGAAAACAAGATGCATGTGCATCAGGCGATCCTGGAGCACTTTCTAACCGGTAACGTTGCTAACTCAAACCCCTAGATATCAATTACAATGGATGTGAATAAAATCGTACTCGCCTATTCCGGTGGACTGGACACCTCGGTTATTCTAAAATGGCTGATCCAGCATTATCGCTGTCCCATTATCGCCTATTGTGCCGATATCGGTCAACAGGAGGACTGGGCGGCGGTCCGGGAAAAAGGGTTTTCAACGGGGGCAGAGGCGGTGGAAATCCTTGATCTGCGTGAAACTTTCGTCAAGGAATTCGTGTTTCCCGCATTTCGTGCCAACGCCGTCTATGAGGGAGTCTACCTGCTGGGTACATCATTGGCCCGCCCCTTGATCGCCCGTGAACAGGTGCGCCTGGCCCACGAATATGGCGCCGATGCGCTGAGCCACGGTGCTACCGGCAAGGGCAATGACCAGGTCCGTTTCGAGCTTGCCTACATGGCACTTGACCCCTCTCTGACGGTTATCGCGCCGTGGCGTCTCTGGGATTTGAACTCACGCGAGAGCTTGATGGAATTTGCCCGTGCCCATGACATCGCCGTGCCGGTAACCACGGCCAAACCCTACAGCTCCGATGAAAACGTCCTGCATATCAGCTATGAAGGCGGGGTTCTGGAGGATCCGTTCGCGGCCGCCGAAGAGGCCATGTATACCATGACGGTGTCGCCGGAGGCGGCGCCGGATCGTGCCACCGTAATCGATCTTGAATTTCGTGCCGGCGATCCGGTGGCGCTGGACGGTGCCGCCCTTTCTCCCTACGAGATGCTGGCGGCGCTGAACACCCTGGGCGGTGAAAACGGGATCGGGCGGCTTGACATGGTGGAGAACCGCTTTGTCGGCATGAAATCGCGCGGGGTCTATGAAACCCCCGGCGGCACCATTATGCGGGTTGCTCATCGCGACCTCGAATCGATCACCCTGGATCGTGAGGTGGTGCGGGTTCGCGACTCGTTGATTGGTCGCTATGCTGATCTGATCTATAACGGGTTCTGGTTTTCACCGGAGCGGGAGTTACTCCAGAACACCATGGATCAGGCCCAGCAGACGGTAAACGGTACGGTGAGGCTCAAGCTTTACAAGGGCAATTGCATGGTGGTTGGGCGAACATCGGATCAGTCGCTGTATCGACCCGATTTTGCCACTTTTGAGGAGGATGAGGTCTACGACCAGACCGATGCCACCGGTTTTATCCGCTTGAACGGGCTCCGTTTGAAGATTCAGGCACTGCGGAAGCGGTTGAATTAGATGGCAGCCGAGAATAGCTCTTCCAATAAATTGTGGGGCGGACGCTTTACCCAGAAGACCGCCACATCGGTTGAGGATTTTACCGCATCGGTTCACTATGACCGCCGCCTCTATCGGCATGACATCGAGGGCTCCCGCGCCCATGCCGAAATGCTGGCCGACAACGGCTTGCTGAGCGAAGAAGAGCTGGCTGCCATCGTTGCCGGGCTTGCCGAGATCGAGGCGGAAATCGAGGCTGGTACCTTTACGTTCCAAAAAAGCCTGGAAGATATTCATATGAATATCGAAAACGCGCTGATTGCCCGCATCGGTCCGGCCGGCGCCAAACTCCATTCGGCGCGGAGCCGCAATGACCAGATTTCTCTTGATCTGCGTCTCTATCTGCGTGAACAGTGCGATGATATTGTTGCATTGCTGGTAAATCTGCGTCGCGTACTTGCCCGTCTGGCCCGTGGTCACCTGGGCGTCATCATGCCCGGCTATACCCATCTGCAGCGAGCCCAGCCGGTGCTGCTCTCTCATCATCTGCTGGCCTGGTCTCAAATGTTCACCCGTGACGGCGACCGGCTGCGTGATTGTCGTGTGCGGATCAATCAGTGTCCGCTGGGAAGCGCCGCTTTAGCCGGCAGCGGTCTGCCCATCGACCGGGAGCAGGTGGCGCGGCGGCTGGAGTTTGGCGAGATCACCGCAAATTCAATGGACAGTGCTGCCGATCGTGATTTTGCCATCGAGTTTGTGAGTTGCTGTGCACTCATCATGACGCATCTGTCGCGTTGTGCCGAGGAGCTGATCCTGTGGGCGTCCAGCGAATTTGATTTTATCGAAATAAGCGATCGGTTCTGTACCGGCTCATCGATCATGCCGCAGAAGAAAAACCCCGATATTGCCGAGCTGGTTCGCGGTAAAAGCGGTCGCGTCATCGGCTCGTTGATGAGCCTGCTGGTGCTGGTCAAGGGGCTGCCCTTTACTTACAACCGCGATCTGCAGGAGGACAAGGAACAGGTCTTTGATGCGGTGGATACGGTGCGGGCCTGCCTGTCGATTGTTGCCGAGCTGCTGGCCGAAGTCTCTTTCAAAAAGAAGCGGCTAGCCCGGGCGGCCGGCTCCGGGTGGTTGACCGCCACCGATCTTGCCGACTACCTGGTCCTGAAAGAAGTTCCTTTCCGCGAGGCGCATGGTATAGTCGGTAGAATTGTCGCACATTGCGTCGAGAGGAGCTGTGAACTGACGGATATGGAGTTGGCTGATCTGCGCAACTTTTCGCCGCTGATTGACAAAGATGTATTTGAAATTCTTACCGTTGAGGGATCGGTTGACAGCAGAATCTCCGCCGGTGGAACCAGTCTTGCCAGGGTGAGCGAGGCGCTGGCGCGTGAGGAACAAGCATTGGGGATGACATCATGAGAGAGCAGCAGGGAAGAGGGTGTGCAAAACTCATCATTATGCTTGCCGCGACGTTATTGTTCGCTGGCTGTGGGGTCAAAACCGATCCGGTGCCGCCGGCGAGCGTGGCGCCTGAAGCCATTGTCGATTTGCGTTATGAGATCGATGAAGGCGGAGTGCGTTTGACCTGGACGTTTCCCGACAGAACAATCAACGGGGACAACATTTCCTCTATTTCCGCCTTTGATGTCTACCGGGCGGTAGTGGACCTTGATGGGTTGTGCGATACCTGTCCAATCCCATTTGGTGAGCCGACCGAGATTGATGGCGGCGAGACCTCGGTGGCCGGCAAAAGGCGGATGGGTGAGTACCGCACCTCGCTGCTGCGCTCCGATCACAAATATTTCTATAAAATACGGGCGCGTAACAGCTGGTGGGCGGCCAGTGACGATTCCAATATCGTTTCTTTTATCTGGCATGTACCGGCCAGCCCGCCGGTTTCGATCAGCGCCGCCGCCTCCGACACGCGGATCAGCCTGAGCTGGCCGCCGGTCACCACCCTGCTCGATGGCCGTCCGGCTGAAGGTGCCATCAGCTATCGGGTTTTGCGCAGTGAAAACGGCAAAGAATTTGAACCGCTGACGGAGCCGCTCGCGGAGACCGGTTTTATCGATATCCAGGTGGTCAACGGGCGTAAATATTTCTATAAGGTACAAAGTCTGCTCACCTATCGTGACAATGTCATTGACGGCGGGATCAGCAGGGTGATTGCCGCGGTTCCTCTGGATATGACGCCGCCGCAACCGCCCACCGGGATCAGGGCGGTGCGTACCGGCAGCGGCATAAAGGTGTTCTGGGAGCCGGGGGTTGATCCCGAGGTTGCCGGCTATCGGGTGTATCGACGGCTGGCGGGTGAAACCGAAGCGGTTCTGGTGGGTGAAGTGGAATCCATTTATAATATCTTTGACGATAGAGATATAGATGCCGGCGCCACCGTTTACTATTCGGTATCGGCCTTTGATCAGGCTCAGCCGGCGAACGAATCAGAACGTTCAGCGGAGGTATCGCCACGCTGAACAGACGTCGATACGGGTGGGGCGATTGCTGATGGATTTGCCATTTCCCATCGCATTTACCAAAATGAGCGGGGCGGGAAACGATTTTGTCGTCCTCGATCATCGGTTGCGATATATCGCCGTCGCCCACCAGCCGGAATTTGCCCGACTGATCTGCCGGCGCCGTTTCAGTGCCGGTGCCGACGGGTTGGTGCTGCTTGAAGATGGTGCGGGAGCGGATTTTGGCTGGCATTTTTACAACTCCGACGGCTCCCGTGCCGAGATGTGCGGCAATGCCGCCCGGTGCGCGGCGCGGTTTGCCCATGTACGCGGCCTTGCCGGGCGGGACATGTCTTTTGTCACCGATGCCGGGATCATTGAGGCTCATATAGAAAATGATATGCAGGTATCGGTGAAAATGACGGAGCCCGCGGGCTTTTGCCAGGGCGCTGAAATCCTTCTCGACGAGCAGCCGGTGACTCCCTATTTCATCAACACCGGTGTTCCCCATGCGGTGATTTTTACCGAGGCGGAGCAGGCACCGGTTACACGATGGGGGGCGCTGGTAAGGCATCATCATCAATTTGGTGCAGCCGGTACCAATGTCAATTTTGTTGCCCGCGGCGATGACGACAGCCTCTTTGTGAGGACCTACGAGCGCGGCGTGGAGGCTGAAACCATGGCGTGCGGCACCGGCATCGTGGCGGCTGCGCTGGTGGCCGAGCGTTGTGGTATGGTAAGGTTGCCGGTGGCGGTACAATCCGCCGGTGGCAGCAGGCTGGAAGTCTCGGCTGATACGGGGGGGGTGTTTCTGCGTGGTGAGGCCCGTTTTATTTATGACGGATCGTTATCGGATGAGGCTTTTAGTTGGGATGGATAATAAATAAACGAAGCGTGTGGACACCAGGGAGGGGCAATATGAAACGGTTTAACGGTGCGTTAACGGCGCTGGTGACGCCATTTATCGATGGCCGGCTCGATGAACAGGGGTTGGTCGATCTTATCGAATTTCAAATCAACGGTAACATTCACGGCATCGTTCCGTGCGGCACCACCGGTGAGTCGGCAACACTTGATTTTGCCGAGCATAAGCGGGTTATCGACATAACGGTAAAAACGGTCAATGGGCGGGTGCCGGTCATCGCCGGCACCGGCGCCAACAGCACCATCGAGGCAATTGAACTGACCCAGTCGGCACAAGAGAGCGGCGCCGACGCGGTGCTCTCCGTTGCGCCCTACTACAACAAGCCGAGCCAGGAAGGGCTGTATCAACATTTCAAGGCTATTACCGAGGCCGTTGATATACCCATGTTTCTCTATAATGTCCCGGGACGCACGGTAATCCATATTGAACCGCGGACGGTGGCACGGCTCGCTCAACTGGAAAAGATTGTGGGCATCAAGGAGGCGTGCGGCAATCTGGCGCAGATCAGCGATGTGATCCGCTGGTGCCCGGATGATTTTATCGTATTATCAGGTGATGATTTCACCGCCCTGCCCACTGTTTACATGGGCGGCAAAGGGGTTATTTCGGTGGTCTCAAACCTCGATCCGGACGGCATGGCGAAGATGATAGAGGCCGGTTTGCAGGGCGATATTGCCGCTGCCAACGGTGAACATTACCGGCTCTTTGACTTGATGAAGCTGATGTTCGCGTCCCCGAGTCCGGGGCCGGCTAAGAAGGGGCTGGAGATGATGGGTAAGATACGCGACTGCAATCCGCGTCTGCCGATGACGGCGCCCGATGAATCCACCACCGAAGCCCTGCGCACCGAAATGGTGCGACTTGGGATGCTCGCCTAGCAGGTGGAGGTGGATGAGATGATCAATGTTATCGTAGCCGGTGCGGCCGGACGCATGGGCAGGCGCATCGGCTACATGGTGTCCCATCATCCTCGACTGCGCTATGCGGCCGCGTTTGAGTCGCCCGGCCACAGCGGTGTCGGCGCCGATGCCGGAGAGCTTGCCGGGGTGGAAAGCAACGGTGTGATCGTTGCCGAATCGCTCGCCTCGGTTATTAACGAAGGCGATGTGCTTATCGATTTCACCCATCCCCAGGCGACCATGGAGTTTGCCCGTCAGGCAGCCGCCACTGGTGTGGCCATGGTTATCGGCACCACCGGGCTCAGTGATGCACAGCGGGACGAGCTTGCCGAATTGAGCGCTCATTTTCCCTGTGTGCAGGCGCCGAACATGTCGGTGTGCGTCAACGTCTTGTTTAAGGTGGTGCACAAGGTGGCCGCTGTGTTGGGGCCCGATTATGACGTGGAAATCCTCGAGGCGCACCATAAGATGAAAAAGGACGCCCCCAGCGGTACTGCCCTGAAACTCGGCGAGCTTGCCGCCGAGGCGGTGGGAGCGAATCTTGCCGAGGTCGGTGTACGCGCCCGCGATGGGCTGATTGGTGAACGCAAACCGGGTGAAATTGGTATTCAGACCATTCGCGCCGCCGATATCGTCGGCGAGCACACCGTCTACTTCGCCGGCCCCGGTGAACGATTGGAGCTTACCCACCGTGCCCACACGAGGGATCATTTTGCCCGCGGGGCAACGGTGGCGGCGGCCTGGCTTGAGGGTAAGGGCAACGGACTCTATTCGATGTTTGACGTCCTTGAACTTGGTGAATTTTAAATGTCGATGGGATTGTTACCGTGACGGGAGGGCAGATCGACGAGCCGGTTGCGGCCATCATCGGTTTGGGCGCCAACCAGGGAGATCGCTTTGCTACCCTGCTGGCGGCCTGGGGTTTGCTGGGCAGTCATGGACAAATCAGTACGGAACTGCTTTCCCGGCCCTTTATCAGTGAACCGGTGGAGATGGACAGCAGTGCACCCTTCGTCAATGCGGCGGGCAAAATTCGCACTAGCCTGGGCGCCTCTGCCCTGCTTGCGGTGCTGCATGAGACGGAGCAGTGCCTCGGACGAACCCGGGAACGCCAAACCAAGCGGTATCAGGATCGAACCATTGATCTTGATCTGATCTATTATGGCGACGCCTGTATCAGATCTTCTGAGCTCATTGTTCCGCACCCGCGTCTGGTTGAGCGGTTATTCGTGCTGGCGCCGCTGATCGAGATTGACGCTGGGATGATAGACCCGCTGCGGGGCTGTTCCGTTGGTGAGTTGCATCGGCGTCTGGTGGCGCGGATAAGCAAAGGGGAGATTGCCTCCCAGGAGATTGCCGCCACACTCTGGCCGGAGTCGTCAGATGAGGATGATGTTCTTGCCGACACGGCGCAAACCATAAACAGTAAAGGGCGAGGGAGCCGGTGATAGTGCTGCGATTTATTGTTCTGGCGATTCTGTTGTATATCGGGTACCGCCTCATTGCGGCCAATTTCAAGTCAAAAAAGGCCGATGAAGAACCAGAGCACTCCGGTGAACCGGGCAAGATAACCGACGTCCTGGTGGAATGCCCCTGTGGTCGACTGGTGCCCAGGCAGCAGGCTTACGAACTTGATCATGACGGCGAGATCAGGTATTTTTGCAGTGAAACCTGCCGTAATGAGTATGAATCAAAAGCGGAGGACAAGTAATGAAGTTTTTTCTGGATACGGCAAACCTCGAAGAGATACGAAAGGGGGTGGCCATGGGCATGGTGGACGGGGTGACCACCAACCCATCGCTGGTGGCAAAAGAGTCGCGCCCCTTTACCACTATCCTCGAAGATATCTGCGCACTGGTAGGGGGACCGGTGAGCGCCGAGGTGGTAAGCACCGAGACCGAGGGGATGCTCGATGAGGCGCGAGAGCTTGCCAAGATCGGAGAGCAGATCGTGGTCAAAATACCGATGACGGTACCGGGCCTTACCGCGGTGCGGCGGCTTAGCGAGGAAAATATCAAGACCAACGTAACCCTGGTTTTCTCCACCGCCCAGGCGCTGCTTGCCGCCAAAGCCGGGGCCAGCTTCGTTTCTCCATTTGTGGGACGGCTCGATGATACCGGCCAGATCGGTATGGATCTGATTGGTGACATCATGAACGTCTATACCAATTACGATTTTGCCAGCGAGGTGATCGTCGCCAGTGTGCGCAACCCCCTGCATGTTGTGGAAGCGGCCCTGCTGGGCGCCGATATTGCCACCATACCGTTTAAGGTGATCGGTCAGCTCGCCAAACACCCGCTCACCGATATCGGCCTGGACAAATTTCTGGCTGACTGGCAAAAACGCACCCAGTGATCAGATCTCAGGTCAGCGGATGAATGTGCGAAGATGGCTGCTGCTGCTCATCCTGGGGGCGCTAATTAGTGGTTTTACGACTGAAGAATCCGACGCCCAGGCCTCTATCTATGTCTGTGACGACGGCATGGGCAATCTGCATTTCACCAATTTGCCACAGTCCGCCGATTGCCGGGTTTTTCGCCATAAACCGCCACGGGTTGGCCCGGTGCATAACTCCACCCGGGCCGGTAAAAAAAGTCCATCCATACCCTCATCCGCGGCACCGTTCACTGCTCTGATCAACCATTTTGCCTCCCGTTTCGATCTTGACCCGCATCTGGTGGCGGCAATTATCCAGGCCGAATCAAATTTTGATCCCAAGGCGGTTTCCGCCCGGGGCGCCCAGGGATTGATGCAGCTCATGCCGGATACCGCCCGGGAGTTGATGGTCCAAGATCCATTCGACCCGGCCCAGAATATCGAGGGCGGAACGCGCTATCTGCGCAGCCTGCTGGACACCTTTGAGGGTGACCTCACCCTTTCCATTGCGGCCTACAATGCCGGTCCCACCATAGTCGGCGAAATCAGAAAGGTGCCGCCGTACCCTGAGACGCGCACCTACGTGCAGCGGGTGCTTGATCAATACAAGGCATACGCCGGCGGGCGCACCATACCACATAGAAAGCCGACTATTCGGGTTCGTGACATAATGACCGTCCAGTAGTTCCAACACATTGTGACCAATATCCCCAACATCCTCACCGGTTTCAGATTCGCCGTAATTCCGGTGCTGGCCATTCTGCTCATGGTACCGCAGCATGCCAGTGTGGAGGTGGCGGCGTTTGGTGTCTTCGTGGTGGCTGCCGTCACCGATTTTTTCGACGGTTATCTGGCCCGTAAGCTGGGAGCGGAGACGGTACTGGGTAAACTGCTCGACCCGCTGGCCGACAAGGTGCTGGTCATCACGGCGCTGATCATGCTGATTCCTCTCGGTAAAATCCCGGCCATTGCCAGTCTGGTCATTATCAGCCGTGAGGTTATCATTACCGGCCTGCGCGGCCTTGCCGCCTCCAGTGGGATTATCGTTCCGGCCGGGATGCTGGGCAAGATAAAAAGCACCCTGCAATACCTGGGCGTCGGCGTTCTCCTGCTGCCCGTCATCATCACCGGGCAATATGAGATCGGCCGGGTGCTGGTCTACATCTCCCTGGTCATGGCCCTCTGGTCGGGTATCGACTACTGCTACCGGCTGCGCGAGGTTCTGTTCAAAGCAGCCGAATAGCGGCAGCCTCTTTTTACGGGGACAGTTTATTTATATCTTTTTGGTTGAGGTAAGTCTCATCCCGCCCCATACCAGATCGCACCGAAATTATTTTGAGCATTCGCTCAAAATAATCTTGACCCGACAAGCTGGGTTGATTAGGTTATGTGCAAATGCCCACAAACAAGGTGCCATATGCCACGCCCACGTAAACGCAGAATGATCGATGCCGTACCCGGAGTATGCGGGTTTTCTCCCCGCCGCCAAACCAAACAGGAAGAACTGGTAATTTCGATGGAAGGAGTTGAGGCGATACGGTTCAGTGATCGGGAAGGATTGTCTCAGGAAGAGGCGGCTGAGAAGATGAAAATTTCCCGACAGACCTATGGCCGGGTGCTGGCCGAGGCACGCCGGATTGTTGCCGAGGCACTGGTGACGGGCCGCGGGCTGCGGGTGGACGGCGGCAGTTTTGCGGTGCACGGTGATGAGGCGGTGGCTGAGCTCGATACCATTTCAAAACAGTCATTACAGGATGACCTGGATGACAAGGAGGAAGCACCCATGATCAATCAACAGCGTAAACAGATTTCAGAATCCGCTGCCACTGGCCCCGGTTCCGACTCCGGTGCCGGTAAAACCGTTCGGCAGGGTCGTGGACTCGGCCGAGGCGGTGGTAAAGGCAGGCGCGACGGCACCGGCGGCGGACAAGGCCGGGGTGGCGGTGGTTATGGTGGTCGTCGCCGACAATCTTGATGGTATAGCAAAAAGGAGGTCTATCATGCCTGGATTTGATGGAACCGGACCGCAAGGAAACGGACCCATGAGTGGCGGACAGCGGGGAAGGTGCGGTATGAAAAGCAGACAAACTGACCAGTATGGAGCTGGAAGGTCTGGCCGTGGCGGCGGGGGAAGATGCGGTCGTCGGCGGATGGGAAGGGAGGTGCCGGCAAAAGGTACCCAATAAGCTATGGGAAGCTTGGCATATGGCCCTTTCACCCAACCTCATCCTTGCACATAAAATGGTATTCTCGGAGTATCAGTTATGTGGCTGAGGTAACATTGTTTTTCGCGCCCTGATCTTGAACGAAAAACCTCAGCGCTGAAGTTCTCCATAAGCGTGCGGCGGAGCCTCGCCATTGTGCCCGCCGCCGTTTGTCAGGTCATACGTATAAACAGCTTCATTTTCACAGACCTGTAGCCATGAGCGAGAGTACTTGATACTATGGTGGTAGAGGACACCACCCATAAGGTTGTATACTCCAGAAGAGGATATCATCATGGCAAAAAGTCGCGTACAAACCATCGTTGAACAGTTCGGCGCACTTACCTTTCCAGGCGTCTACGATACCTTATCGGCCAAGCTGGCTCAGCAGGCCGGTTTTTCCCTCGCCTTTATTTCCGGATATTCGGTGGCGGCCACCGCCATCGGTAAGCCGGACATGGGGTTTCTTACCCAGACCGAGATGGCTGAACGGGCACGCCATATCTGTGCCAGCGTCGACATCCCCATCATCGTCGATGCCGATACCGGTTACGGCAACCCACTCAACGTTTACCGCACCATCGATGATCTGATCAACGCCGGCGCTGCCGGTTGTTTTCTCGAAGACCAGGTATGGCCGAAGAAGTGTGGTCATATGCGCGGCAAAAAGGTGGTGGATCGCCAGGAGTATCTGGATAAGATCAGCGCCGCGGTAGACGCCCGCGGTGACCGGGATTTTTTCATCGTTGCCCGTACCGATGCCGAGGCGGTGATTGGCCTGGACGAGGCTATTGCCCGGGTGCAGGCGGCACGGCAGGCGGGTGCCGATGCGAGCTTCGTGGAAGCACCCGGTTCCCTGGATCAGCTAAAAGAAATCGGTAAACGGGCGCCGGGCCCGATTGTCGCCAACATGATCGAGGGGGGGCTTACCCCGGTATTGTCCCGCGAAGAGTTGGCTGCCATGGGCTTCAACCTCATTCTCTATCCGCTCACCGCATTGTTCGGCGCGGCCCGGGTGATCAAGGATCTCTACGAGACCCTCTACCGGGACGGCACCACTCAGGACGCGGCGGATAGTCTTGCCTCTTTTGCCCAATTTAACGAAATTATCGGTGTCGAAGAGCAGTATCGCCTGGCCGAACGGTTTGGGGTGAAATAGAGTCAGGCCTGGGTAGTGTCATGTCAAGTTTCAGATGTTCTACCATTGCGCCGTAATCTTGGTTTCCCGCAAGGCGGGAAAGAGGGGGCATCGCGTATCATTTCCGGACCTCCGGTACCAGAGCCATTGAAGGCGCGAAACCGACTTCACGCCTGTCCATTCCAGACGTCCCAATTGCGTATCGACAGGATTGAGATAGATCCAAAAACTCGAAACAGAAATCGAGTGGCTGGTGGGGGTCTCAGCAAAGTCAAAGGGGCCAGTTACCATCAAATAGCGATTGCCGGCCTGCTGTTCACGGTCCGATCCCGTGACGCCAGAGAGCGACGTTTTTACGACGCTATCAATGAAGATGCACTCGTAAAAACCCTAAATCCTAACTTTGATGGGCAACATATAGTGTTTCAGATTCTAAAGTATATACAACAAGTAGTGTAAATGTGGTTTGTCGAGGACTTTTTACGAGAGCATCAATGAAAGGGGTTTGCCCTTAGCTCTTGTCTCAGTTGTGTTGAGCCTTGTTTTAACCCTACAACGAAACTTATATTGACGTCATAGCCACAATATGTAACACTGCGCAACATAACCCAAACCATGGAGGTGGGCCTATGTTGCCGTCAATTCGATCCGTTGAGCACACGTACGAAATACCGAAATTCTCGATCACCACAAAAGACATTGATGGTTTTTATTCCGAACTTGAAGGGTATCATGAGGTTTTTGCCGACTGTTTCCACCGGAGTGAGTCGCGGGGCCATTTTTTTAAGTACATGGCCGGCCAATTCAGTGAGCTTGAAAGGAAGTCGATTGAACCGATTGCCGTTAATATCAAAGGCGGAAATGTTAGAGCAATGCAGCGGTTTATCAGTGACGCGGAATGGGATGAGGATAAAATAAGCCGCAAGTATCGTCATATGGTTAATGATGATATGGGTGATCCAAACGGCATTCTCATTTTCGATGAATCTGGTTTTGTCAAAAAAGGATCCGACTCGATCGGTGTAGCCAGACAATACTGCGGCACCATTGGAAAGGTGGATAATTGTCAGGTCGGTGTATTCGCGGCGTATGCCTCCCCCCAGGGGTACGCCCTGATTGACAAGCGGCTTTTCATTCCAGAGAAATGGTTCACCAAAGACTATGCCGCAAAACGGGAAAAATGCGCTTTACCCGAAAATATCAAGTTCAAAACCAAACCGCAACTGGCGGTTGAGATGTTTACTGCAATTCGAGACGAGGGGATACTTCCATTCAAATACATTGCCACCGACAGCCTGTATGGCTCAAGCCCCGAATTTATCAATGCGGTTGATCGGCTTCCCGGGGTCACCTATTTTGTATCCATGGCCAGTGACACCCGTTGTTGGCTGAAAAGACCCGTCGTCAGGGAAAAGACATACAAATACAAGGGCACGGTCAAAACCAGGAGAATTCTGGAAGATACATCAAAGACCCCCATTGCGTTCATCGATCTTGCCAAAAGCATCAATGATTTCTTCTGGTACAGGCGAAAGGTCTCCGAAGGCACCAAAGGCCCTATTATGTATGAATTCACTAAGCGCCGGGTTGTATTGTCAAAAGATGGATTGCCGGAAAAGGAAGTGTGGTTGGTCATCAAGCGAACGCTCGGCCCCAAGCCGGAATATTCGTTTTTTATCAGCAACGCCCCGGTCAGCACTCGCCTTGCAAAGTTTGTCTGGCTGAGCGGAGTGCGGTGGGCTATTGAGCAATGCTTTGAAGAAACGAAAACAGAGCTGGGGATGGACCACTATGAAGTTCGTAAATATTCCGGCTGGAATCATCATATTCTGACATGTATGCTGGGGCATTTTTTCCTCTGGCACCTCAAGATACGGTTGGGGGAAAAAAACGCCGTCTATTACTCTGTCGCAGCTTAGGATGTTGATTGAAACGGTTCTGCCAATCGCCCACTATGACGCCATGACAATGTTGGCGCTGATTGAGAGCGTGCAGGTTAAGAATCACAGAGCGTATCTTTCGCATCGAAGACGACGCCTGCGATCATTAAATGATTTTAAATAACTTTCGTTGTAGGGTTAAAGTTCAATGACGAGACGCGCACCGGGAATGACGGCAAGGTCGTCGCCCTCCCATCCGTTCTGGTTCAGCTGAAGGTCCGCTGACAGGTAGGCCCACTTGGTGAGGGCGAAGTTGTAGTAAATCTCGAAGCCATACAAGTCGCGGAGGTCAGCCACCGGAGACACCAGCTCGGTGAAATTGTTGGAGAGACCGTTCCACCACCCGGACACGCCCATCCGGTCATGGGGGCGTGACTTCATGGGACCGTAGGCCTCGACGTTGGCGAAGATACTCCACTGCGCGAACTGCGGGTTGTCCGGGCCCACCGTCCCGCCGACCAAGAAGTTGGCATTCCGACTGGGGTCGCCCTCCGCCTGCCAGAAGACTTGGCGGAGATAGAGAGCGATATCCCAGGGCTTCTTCTGTTCGGTATTCTCAATGTCCTGGCCGGGGATGAAAACGAAGTCATTTGCTTCGTTGGATGCCTGTTCCCTCGTCGAGAATCCACCGAAGATCATGAAATAGCCCGGCTTGTCGTCTACTTTGTGGAAGAATCGGTGAAAAGCGGCAATCCAGGCGCCATCATCAAACGAGTTTGAGAGACTGGCCCACTCCGTCGTCACATTCTTGGTGCCGGTAACGAGGATTGCGCTCTGCCCGGTCTGGTACTCTTTATTGATGGTCGCCAGCCAGCCACCATACAAGGAGAGGCCATTCACGGCGCCAAACCACGGCAGGGCGGAGACCAGGGAGTTGACGTTCCAGAAGCCTTCCTGCCCATACCCGACCGAGGGGAAGAAGAGGGTCACCGCATCAATGATGTCGAGCTTGCCGAGAGTGAACAAGCCGAGGTGGTTCTCGCCCAACGGAAAAAACTGGTTGACGGTGAGCCCGGTGATGTTCGTGCCATCGTAATCACCCGGCAACGGCATCAGCATCCCCGTATTGGGGAGCGTCAATTCGCCGGCATCGGCGCTGATATCATTACCAAACCGAGTTCTGGCATGCAGGTCGACCGAAAAACCTTGCCATGTGCCGAGGAGCTTGTTCGTATCAACCTTGAGCCGGTAGTCCACTGTCCCGCCATACTCGCTGTTGGTGTCGCGACCACCGCTTGTCACACCCTGGAAGTACTGCGTCAGTCTGAGGTCGATGTCGATGCCGTGGTCGCTGAGGTAGGTACGCGCTCCCCCCCAGTCACCGGTGAGTTTGTCGCGGGTCCAGATGCTGTCTCCGCCCGCCGGCTCAGCGGCGTGAATGGGGACGCCGGTTGCCACGATTACCAGTGCGACCAAGGTATTGCCCAATAATTTGTAGCTGGTCATGGTTGATCGTTCTCTCGATTAAATGGTTTAGCTCAGCGCGCTTGCAAAGAGTTGAACGTCTGTTCCTCCCTCGATGCCGCGGGTCGATCTGATCAAGGGGAGGTGCGTGTCAAGACCATACGCGACAAGAAATCCCGAGCGTATCAGTTACACGGTACCGATCCTTAACTACTTCTGATGTTTTTTAAAAGAAATTCTGAGTTTTATATGCCCCTAAAAGGGGTATTTATAGGGGTGTTTTGCGGGTATACTATATCCCTCGGGTGGGATGTGTTGTGGATTTCCGGTTAATACCGTTCTGACAACTTTTTATTTTATGGCATCGCAAAAACTTCGCTCTTAATCGTCGTGAGATAGTTTTGACTTCTTGACGCATCTGATGCACACCCGCGAGGGCAAAACGACTGTCACTCAGTCACTGGCCAGCTGGGCAATCGAGCCCAACGTTATGCCGATTCCCAGCACCCCGATGACCAGCGCACTGAACGCCGGCAGCCAGCGGCTGGCGATCGAAAAAGCGGGAACCCGACCAAGAAGACGGCTGCTCTTGATGAAAAGAAGTCCAACCGCGGTCAACACCGAGGCGAGCCCGATACTAAACGAGGTGACGAGAATCAACCCGAATCCGACTCGGTGCGGGGCGATAGCGGCGAGGAGCAACATCAGGGCCGACGGGCAGGGGCGCAGTCCGCCGCTGATACCGAGCGCCAGCAGTGAACGCATGGTGACCGGGGTACCGTCGGCGCCCGGGGGGAGGTGGGAGCGTCCCACTCCCCCGTGGTAATGAAAATGGGGGTCATGGGCGTGTGCTTCGTTATTCGTTGAGTCCCCGTGGGAGTGGAAATGGATCTCAGCAGCGCCCGTGGAGTCCGGCACCGCCTTATGGACGGTTGTGCCGGGTTCGTTCAGGCCATCTGATTTTGTAAACATGGCGTTACTGAGCAGAGGAGCCGCCACCATCAAGGAGATGGATAGTTTTCGTGGTCAGGCCCTCCATTGCCTCTTTCAGCTGGTAGCCAAGGGCTTTCGGCGCCAGCGGATAAAGGTGCAAATCATCCACCGTTCCTTCGGCTTTCAGCGGTATGGCGTCTAGCTTGTCTAAACTATGGCCAACGATTGGGACGTGCGAGAGGATGGTGTCTAAGATCACCAAGGGGGCCACCAGCATGCTCATGTCGATCAGCCCACTGTCGAGGTCCTGTTCTCCACGAGCGGTGATGTTCATGGCCCGGCCCTTTAACAGCACTTCCTGGTAGTGGAGTTTACCGTTTTGTAACTCAGCGTCTATCTGCAATAATTGATAATCAAATCCATCACTCTCCATCTGCCCGACACTGATGTCGTCCTTGAATATTTCAAGGGTATTGATAAACTTCAATACCTTGAGCAGAAGGAAATCATAGTAGATACGGCCGCCTTCCGGTACCTCGAGTTTCACCCGCCCGGTGCCGGTGTCGAGCAACTCCCCGATTTTCCCGGAACCGGAAAATGTCGCATCCAGACGATAGATGCCATCGGCTTTAACTGATTGAATCGCCAGACACTGTAAGGTTGTTTGCAGTTGCCCCTGTTGCGCGGCTGCGTCGAGATCGACGGCCACCGTATGCGCGGACGCCCTGGCCGTTGCCGACACCATTATCCCGCAGATATCGGACTCTTTCACGGTGATTGCAATGGTTTGGCCATCGAGCTCGATGTCGGCGCGTAACGGATGGCTGAACCGGCCGATCTTTACCTGGTCGGCGGTAAAACGGATGAGTCCCCGCACCGGCCATGAGGAAGGCGCCATAACCGATTTGTGTCCGGTTGTCGAGCTGCTTTGGGTCAGTGCGCGACGCATCTGAGCGACATCGATGGTATCGGCGGCAATATCCAGATCAAGACGCATGCCCCCCCCAGAGGGTGGTTTCACACTTCCGGTTATGTTCACCGCACTATCGTTCCAGGAGAGATCCGCCGACGTGACCCTGATATCATCGACCTGGCCCGCCAGGGAGAGGGCGTGTATCTTCAACGGGATGGCCATACCCGTTGATGACAGGCGTGGGAATATATCCGTCGGCAGGATCTGGGAGCTGCCGCAGGAAAATTCCAGCGCACCGCGGGGATGAAGGTCCACGGAGCTGTTGACCTCTGAAAAAGATGATGCTCCCATCCGGGCGCTGAGTTGCCTTACCTCGATTCGGCGGTCATCATAGGTAATCTTTTCGGCGTCCACCTGCACACGATGGGGGAGATTCCCATACCCCGCGCTGAGGTGAATGTCGGTGGCCGAGACCATTACCCGCATCCCTTGTTGATCACTTCCGATCAGCAGTTTTCCCTGGGCGGCGCCTTTCACCTCCGTAAGCAGTGCCAGTTGCTTTAAAACGTCTGGATCATCCACCAGACGAGCGAGGATCGGCGGCAGCTGCGACAGGTCCGCCTGGACATCGGTTTCCAGATGAAACGGCACGGTTTCATCGAAGAGCCCAAGGCGCAGGTGGCCGTTTTCCCCGGTCGATTGGCTCAGACGGGTTGTAATGGCGGTGCCGGTGAGCACTCCACCGGCAATGACGACCTCTCCCGAGGTCTCTGTCAAATCCAGGGGATAGTGGGTATATGGAGGTCTGCATCCCGCAGTCGGCCCGCGATTTTCAGGTGATCCCGATTGCCTAACTCTTCAAGTGTATCCCCCCGGGTATCCACGCTGACCGAGGAAATCCGACCGGTTTTGAGAACCGTAAACAATTGTGTGACAATCTCGTTTTCAGCTGAGAGCACCATGGCCGTTCGCCGCGTTGCGCCGATATCGATACGGCTACCGTCAAGATGTAGATCTAGCCGGGGACTGGTCTTGCCTACCGTCAGCGTACCGGAAAGGGTCAGTTCCGGCTCCGAGGCCGACAATTCTCTCAGCGACAGGGTGGTGGCGTCTTTGTCAATGTGCAGGGTGGCATCGATACGGGTGTCTTGCAGGCTCACGCTTTGCTCAGCGTGGCGAAACAGAAGCTTACCGCCGGCCCCGCGCAGGGTTGCCCGCAACTCTCCGTGCGTCCCGGTCCGCCAGTCAATACTCAGATCTACGGGCGTGTCAAGGACCTGAAAAGGAGTATCGGGAAGCACATAGTCAATCAGTTCGCGCGGCTGCGCCGAGGTTACCTGAATCTGACCGCTGCCTGAGTAGGTCTTGGTATTTACGAGACCATTCATGGACAGGTGGTGCCAGAGAGTTGAGCGACAAAGTGGTGTCTTACGCCCTTAAATTCAACAACCCCGAGCTGCTGACAATCGCTCATGCGTTCAAAGCGGAGTTGGACCTCAGGCAGGGGAGATTGACCCATGCCAGAGCATGGGCCGATCACTTCAACCCCGATCATCTGACACCCATGTATCATTTCTACGTCCCGCGGCTGACCCTGGCAAAGGTGCTGATTGCCGAGGGTAGTGCGAAAGCGTACGAGCAGGCCGCCGAACTTCTTGGAAAACTCAACAATTATACCAGGCAAACTTGCAATACCCGGGTTTTGATGGAGGTTCGGCTGCTCCAGGCTATTGTGCTTAATGCCGCTCAAGATCAACCCGCCGCACTCGATTCATTGGCTGAAGCACTGACGTTGGCGGAACGGGGTGGATTTATCCGGCTGTTTCTCGACCATGGCCAAGAGATAGCCGATTTATTGCGTCTGCTCTTCAAACGAGATGGAGTTGCCTCCCACCTCGGCAAGATCATGACGGCATCAAAAATGACCGTTCACGGCGCGGCGAGCTATACCGCCGAATCGGATGATCTATCTCCCAGCCACAGCTCCCCACCGGATCGGAGTACCTATAGCACCCAGCTGCTGATCCAGCCCTTGACCTTCCGTGAGCAGGAAATCCTTGCTCTTCTTTGCCAACGACACAGCAACAAAACAATCGCAAAAAAGTTGTTCATATCGCCTGAGACCGTAAAAAAGCATCTCAACAACATTTATGGAAAACTCGGTGTCAATACCCGCCAGCAGGCGGCCGAGAAAGCCGGTCTGCTTGGCATATTCCGGCCTCCAGGCAGCTCCCGGCAGCCGTAGTCCACCCCAAACACCGTGTGGCGATGTTGTCTTTGAACCGCTCTGTATGATGGCGTCGTAAAAACTCATATACCAGTCATAACGGAGTTGACCCGACATTCATAATTAATTGGAATCACTGGATTCCCGCTGCAGCCTGCCCTTGAGTGTTGTTATCGAGGGCGGGAATGACGATAGCAAGCAATTTTGAGGTCATTACGAGTCCATCCTGTATAAGGCACTTGTAAAAAGCATGCCATGGCACCGCTGGTCGCCATCCTGAAGGAAACGAACTCGATTGTGCGGCGAACTTCGGTGGAACTATACATAACAACGGAAGATGGCTCAGGAAGAGGAGCTTTGCGAGCAGTGGTGGTCGTTTTGACTTATCGGCCTTTGTGGTGCTTCCAGTAGCCAAAACAATTCGACGCGGTCATCATGAGTCAGTTCCCCGGTTGTTATTTTTTTTTGCCACCTTATTTTAAGGCCATTGGCGCAACCGTTCAAGAGTGTCCATCCAGAGTTTCAGCTTACCTGCGTACAATCAGGCAGATATTCATGACGTTGCTCCGGGTCGAACATAATAGTGTGCCCATGTAGTGCGCCCATGAGCACAAAGAGTAGCCTACCATTGTTTCAACAACCGATAGAACGGGAGAGGCGAGCTCTTTTCGTATCTCAATATTGATATGGACAAGGTATCGATATGCCAATCTTTAAGGATAGCCATGAGAGGGGAAAACACCTCTCATTACACCCCAGAATACCCCTATTTGGGGAATGCCTTCAGCGAATGTATCGGGTATTTCTTGACATAAGTTAGTTACTATATCAAGATCGACCACCAATGCTCACAACCGATCGCTTGCTGATGAGAGCCTTAAAAAAAATCAGAATTTTCGTTTAAAACCATGGTGGGCAAGATATTTTACCGTGGGCATCGTTGATAGAGCCGGGGTAAACCTTCTTGAACAACACAGAGTTGGGGCTGAAGGGCCATTACTCACGGTTTTCTGGTGATTTGAATATGTTCCTTTGAATTCTCTGTGAAAAGATATCATCACAACCGATTCCACCGGATAAACAGGTAGAGATAGATGGCACGTCCCGCGGAACTTCAGTTAGATCAACCGTCACCGGAGACGTTGACGGTCAGCTTGACCGGGCCATGGAAACTGGGAAAAGATATACCTTCCACCGATGAAGTCGCCAGCAAGGTGGATAGCTTAGGTAGATTGCAGCGCATCGAGGTCAACGGTGAGCAGGTGACCCAATGGGACTCCGGTCTGTTGATTTTCCTGGCGTCTTTAAAAAAGATCGCCGCTGAGAAAAAGATCGCCCTGGTTAATGTAGGACTTCCGGAGGGCGCCAGAAGACTGCTTGAACTGGCGGCGGCCGTACCCGAGAAGAAAGACGCGCGAAAGGCCGAGGAGAAAAAAACCTTTCTCCTTCACCTGGGCGATGAGACGGTGGATTTTTTTCAATCCTGCGGCGACCTGCTTGAGTTTGTGGGCGAGACCGCGGTAGCTTTTGTGAAAATGCTCAGCGGCCGGGCCCAGTTCCGGCGTGCCGACCTGGGGCTGATTCTCGAGTCATGCAGCGGCCAGGCGCTTCCCATTGTGGCCCTGATCAGTTTCCTGGTGGGGATGATCCTGGCATTTATCGGGATGATTCAACTGGCCCTTTTCGGGGCGCAGATCTTTGTCGCTGATCTGGTGGGCATCGCCATGGTCCGGCTGATGGCCGCCATCATGACCGGCATCGTTATGGCGGGCCGCACCGGCGGGGCCTTTGCCGCCCAGCTCGGCACCATGCAGGTAAATCAGGAAATCGATGCCTTGAAGACGCTTGGTATATCCCCCATGGAATACCTGGTCCTGCCCCGCATGCTTGGTCTGGCCTTGATGATGCCGCTGCTGGCCCTCTATGCAAATGTGATGGGGGTTCTCGGCGGGGCCGTGGTGGCCATTGGCAACCCCGATATCAACATGACCCAGTACTACCTCCAGACGGTTAAGGCGGTGGGATTGTGGGATCTCGGTATCGGGCTGTTCAGCAGCGTTGTTTTCGGGGTGATTGTCGCGCTTTCGGGGTGCATGCGTGGTATGCAGTGCGGCCGGAGTGCATCGGCGGTGGGTGATGCCGCCACCTCAGCGGTGGTTACGGCCATTGTCGGCATCATCGTGTCGACCGCCATCATCACCATTATCACCAGCGTGTTGGGTATTTGATGGGTGGATCTGACTCTATCGACTTGCATTTTCGTACTCCGTGAAGGCCGGCAACTGAGAAAAGGACAAAGCGATATAATGGGCCACGCGCCACCCGTAAATAAAACAGACGTTGAGGGGGAGAATATCCAGCCGATGACCGCTACACCAGAAAAAGAACCGCATATCATCGTCAAGGATCTGACCATGGCCTATGGCGATTTTGTGGTGATGCGCGATCTGACCTTTACCATCAACCGCGGCGATGTGTTCATCATCATGGGGGGCAGCGGCTGCGGCAAGAGCACCATGATGACCATTCTGATCGGCCTTAAATCCCCGGCCAAAGGCCAGGTGTTTTACGGTGATGAGGATTTCTGGGGGTTGGATGATGATGCCCGGGATGTCATCATCCGCCGTGCCGGTGTGATGTACCAGAGCGGGGCGCTGTGGAGTTCCATGACCCTTGCCGAAAATGTCTCCCTGCCCCTGGAGACCTACACGGAGCTGACCCCGGCCCAGATCGACGAGGTCGTCCGCTTGAAAATGGCCCTGGTGGGGCTGGGCGGATTTGAGGAGTTTTATCCGTCGGAAATCAGCGGCGGTATGCAGAAACGAGCGGGTATCGCCCGAGCCATGGCCCTTGATCCGGAAATACTCTTTTTCGACGAGCCCTCAGCCGGGCTCGATCCGGTGAGCGCCAGGCGTCTGGACGATCTTATTATTGAATTGAGCGAGAGTCTGCGAACCACCATGGTCGTTGTTACCCACGAGTTGGCCTCCATTTTTACCATCGGCACCAACTCAGTGTTTCTCGATGCCTCGAAACGGACCATGACGGCCACCGGCAACCCCTCTGAGTTGCTGGCCGAAACCAAAGATCCAACCCTGCGCCTATTTTTGACCCGTGGGGAACAGTCGTAGGAGATTATACAATGGCTAAAAAAGCAAACAGGAAAATGATCGGTGGCTTCGTGGTCCTGGCGGTGATCATCCTGGCCGTGAGCATCGTCATCTTCGGATCGGGAAATTTTTTCAGGAAAAAAGAACAATTCGTGCTCTTTTTCGACGATTCCCTAAAGGGGTTGAATGTCGGTGCCCCGGTTTTGACCCGAGGCGTCAAGGCCGGGGCGGTGACCCAGATCTCGTTCGTTTCCGACATGGATAATCTTAGCTCTGAAGTAGCTGTTTTCATTGAGATCTACCCGGACACTTTTGATGTGGTCAACGCCGACGACGGGGAATCGGATCCCACCGATGCGATACCTCAGCTCATCAAAGAAGGTCTCCGCGCCCAGCTGATTAGCCAGAGTCTGGTCACCGGCCAGCTTGTTATTGAGGTATCGATGCGACCCGATACCCCGTTAAAGATGCTAAACCTGCCGGGATACGAGAAATTTCAGGAGATACCGACCATCCCCTCCACCCTCTCCCGGCTTGGAAAAGAACTACAAAAATTTGACCTGCAAGAGATCAATAACCGGCTGAACTCCATTCTGGCGAGTGCCGATACCATTTTGAAGAATCCAAATATCGCCGCCAGCCTCAGCGACCTGAACACCCTTCTGAAGGATGCCAGAGGACTGGTGGCCAATGTGAACGATAAAGTGGATCCACTGGCGGATAATCTGAACCGGACCATCACCAGTGCCGGAACGCTGGTCGATGACGTGGACAGCGCCGTAAAACCTCTGCTCACAAAGATTGACAACACCCTTGATGTTATCAACAAACTGGTTAAGGACGTCGACTCCGATGTGGATCCGGTAGCGACGTCCGCCACCGAGGCTCTAGAAGCGGCGAGAGACGCCTTCATCAGTATCGACAGCCTGGTGGGGAAACAGTCGCCGGTCCGTACCAATCTGGATACAGCGCTCAAGGAGCTGGCAATGGCATCACGTTCACTACGGACACTGGCCGACTACCTTGAGCAGCATCCGGATGCGCTCATCAAGGGTAAAGGCTACCAGAACTATTAATGGAGGGTTCCATGGTTTCTCTGCTTACAAGGTGTGCTTTTTGGGCTATTATCGCCGGTGCGCTGACCCTGGCCGGTTGCGGCGCGCCGACCCCGCCGCCGACATTTTACCAGCTGGAAGAGGTGGCCGACGTTCAGCTCAGCGGTATTGATCGGGGTACGGTGGTCGGGGTCGGGCCCATTAATATTCCTCCCTACCTGGACCGCCCATTGGTGGTGACCCGGGCAACCAATCACCGGCTGAACCTTTCTGAATTCAATCGGTGGGCCGAACCACTGAGTGCCAGTGTATCACGAGTTATTGCGGTTCATCTCTCCAATATGCTTGAAACAACCCGGGTCTTCTCGCTTCCGCGAAGCAGTACCGTTATTCCTCTGGAATTCAGGGTAGAAATCGATGTTGCCCGGTTCGACGGGACTTTGGGCCAGTCGGTGATTTTGGTTGCACGCTGGTCTCTTTATGATAATAACGATGAGGTAATCACCACTAAAGTCAGCATCATTGAGGAGGCCATCGGCGGAGACGGCTACGACGCCTTGATCTCGGCCCAGAATCGTACCCTGGAGGGGTTGAGCCGCGAAATCACAACAGCCATCAAGTCCACGTAGTGAGCTGAGCGCCGTTTTGTAGCTGGTAAGGGGAATATCTGGTAGGCCTGAGGGGTGAGTACAATCCTCGCCGCGGAGTGCTTGCTGGGATACCTGCTCGCCTTCATTATCAAAAGCAGACATGAAGCGTTGCGGCACCCGCGCACCAAGACGATGGCTATGGCGCCACGCCTGACGCCGGGCTATGTTTGGTGAGCCGGTCGGCTGCACGGCGGTTGTATCGAGCCGCGCGGCCCTGAGGCCGGGTGGATTTTCCTCGCCGGCGCGTCTTTTCTGCTTGGTTCGCTCCCGCCTGCGAGGTCTTGACATGGGCAGACGTGGTATCACCGTTGCCGTAACGCTGCTGTTTTTCAGCATCTGGCCGGCGTGGCTCAATGGTGCGGCTACCGAAAGCGACAGCGTTTACGCCGGATCGACGCTGACCCCGGCCATGCTTGAATCGCGGATCGCCGAGACAGAGGCGGCGGCCGATTTGAGCGAGGAGGTGCGGGGTCGCCTCGTCGAGCTCTATCGTAAGGCCCTGAGCCAGATCGAGGCAGCCCGCGCCCACGAGGCCAAGGTGGAAGAGTATCGACGCGCCGCCGAGATCGCCCCGGCCCAGACCGAGGAACTGCTCGCCACGGCCGCGTCCGAGAATCTCCCGGATCCGCTGGCCGACCTGCCGTTGTCGCTGGAAACGCCGCTTGCGGAGCTGAATAGCGTGCTTGAGAATGAGCAGGCGGAGCTAGGTGCGGTGACGGCGCGTCAGGCAGACTTCGAGGCCCGCCTGGCCTTCAACGACATTCGCCCGACTGCCGTCAATCAGCGCCTGGCCGAGGCGACGGCGCAGCGCGAGGCGGTGGCCGCCCAGCTCCAGCTCCCCCCGGAGGCAGGCATGAGCGAGGCCCTGCTCCAGGCACAACGCTGGGTGCTGGAGACCGAGTACATCGCGCTGAGTACCGAGATCAAGATGCTCGACCAGGAGCTTCTGACTCGTGCGGTACGGATGCGGTTGCTGGAGGCCAAGCGCGACCGCGAGACGGCAAGCATCGGCAGGATTACAACCCGGGTGGAGGCGCTCAACGCGTTGGTCAACCGCAAGCGCCAACAAGCGGCGGCGCAGGCCCGCGTGGAGGCTGAACAGGTGCAGCGCGCCACGGTCGACCTGGATCCGCGGCTGCAGTTGCTCTCCGAGCGCAACGCGGCCGTTTCCCAGGAGATCAACGCCATCACCGATCAGCTTCAGGCTCTGGACTCCGGGCTGGTGCATGTCACCCAGCTCAACAAGCGCATCGACGCCGATTTCGCCGATGTCAAAGCGACGGTTGCCTCCGGCGAGCTTTCCGACGAGCTGGGTGCCGTATTGCAGGAGCAGCGCCGGGCCTTGCCGGACCTGCTCACCTTCGAGCAAGCGCGCGCCGAGCGTCGCACGCAGATATCCAACAGCAACGTGCAGCGGTTGCGCTATCTCGCCGAGTCGCGACGTCTCGCCGACCTCGATGGGCGCCAAGCAGCGGTGGAGGGCGAGCTTGACCAGGCGCCGACCCCGCTGCTGCGCAAACGGTTGCGGACGCTGCTGGAACAGCGCCAGACCCTGGTCGGCGACGCCCTTGAGGCCCACGAGCTATACCTGACCAAGCAGCGTGAGCTCGCCGCTGCCGAAGACCAACTGCTCGCCGCCGCCGCCGAATACGGGAGCTACTTGAAGGAAAGCCTCCTCTGGCTGCGCAGCCAGACGCCGATCAGGCTCGACGACCTGCGCGGCCTGCCCGCCGAGGTCGGCGCAATGCTCGATCCGGCCAAGTTGCGCGGACTAATGGACACGGCGCTGCGCTCGCTGATCAGCAGTCCCATCTGGTGGCTCGCTCTCGGTGGTGGCGTGCTGCTGCGCTGGCTTCGGCGGCCGCTGAGCCGACGCCTGGAGGCCATCGCCGATCTTGTCGGCAAGCCGAGGGTCGACAGCATCGGACTCACCCTGCGTGCTCTGATCCTGACCGCGCTGATCGCCGCCCCGTTGCCGCTGATCATGATCACCGTGGCGCTGCATCTGATGCTGCACGGTGCGGCGACCGAGTTTTCGTTTGCCATCGGCGGCAGCCTGCTGCGCGTCGCAACGGTCCTCTACCTTTTGCTGCTGCTCAAGGCCATCTGTAAGCCGCGGGGCCTGGCCACGGCCCATTTCCGCTGGCCCGTTGGCAACATTGCGGTTCTGCGGGGGACGACGCGCCTGCTGATCTGGTCTACGCTGACGGTGGGCCTTGCCTTTCACCTGGCATTGGAACTCAGTCCAACAACCTATGGCGGCACCCCGGCGCGGCTGTTGCTGCTGGCGATCCTCGCGCCGCTGGTCTGGTGTCTGTTTCGGATCTTTCATCCACGCACCGGGGTGTTTTCGCGGCTGCGTGATCGCCACGCTCATGGGCTGTTCATGCGTACCCAGTGGCTGTGGTATCCGCTGCTGCTGCTGATCCCGGCGGCGTTCGCATTTCTCGGGCTGGCGGGCTACATGCATACCGTCGAGGTCGAGACGATCATGTATTTTAACACGCTCTTGCTGATCCTCGTCATGGTGCTGGTCAACGCCCTGGCGCTGCGTTGGCTGATGGTTGCGCGTCAACGTCTTGCCTATGAGGCGGCGCTCGAGCGACGACGGGCGGCGCTGGAGGCGGCGCGACAGGAATCGGAGACGCAGGGTGATCATTATGATCAGGAGTTCCACTTCGAGCCGGCGGAGGTCGACCTGTCGGCGCTGAGTGGCGAGGCGCGCGAACTGATCCGCACGGTGGTCAGCCTCACCGGCCTGATCGGCTTCTACCTCATCTGGGTCGATGCGCTGCCGGCGTTGCGCATTCTCGACGGCATCGTGCTCTGGCATTCGTCCACCACCGTCGACGGCGTGGAGCAGCTGCAGCCGGTAACCGTGGCGGCCGTCGGGCTGGCGCTGCTCTATGGTATCGCCACCTGGCTGTTGGCCTCGCGTCTGCCGGCGCTGATCGAGATCGTCCTGCTGCGGCGTTTCGACATGGCCCCAGCCAGCCGCTATACCGTCACCACGCTCACCACCTACGTCGTCTTCGCCGTCGGCATTCTGCTGGTGCTCAGCACCCTGGGGGCGCGCTGGTCGCAGGTGCAGTGGCTGGCGGCGGCATTGACCGTCGGCATCGGCTTTGGGCTGCAGGAGATCGTTGCCAACTTCGTCAGCGGCCTGATCATCTTGTTCGAGCGGCCGATCCGCGTCGGTGACACCATCACGGTCGGTGAAACGGACGGCATGGTGACCAAGATAAATATCCGCGCGACGACCATCCGCAATTGGGATGGGAAGGAGCTGCTGGTGCCGAACAAGGAGTTCATTACCGGGCGGCTGCTCAACTGGTCGTTGTCCGATCCGACCACCCGTCTGGTCCTGTCCGTCGGCGTCGCCTACGGCTCTCCGGTACGCAAGGCAATGGATTTCTTGGAGCAGGTCGCGCAAGAGAACAACAACGTGCTCGATGATCCGGCCCCATCGGTGATCTTTCAGTCTTTTGGCGACAATGCCCTCGGCCTGTCGTTGCGCTGCTTTGTCGGTTCGGTGGACAAGTTCTATAAGACAGCCAGCGCGCTCAACGAGGCGATCAACGAGAAATTCACCGCCGCCGGCATCACCATCGCCTTCCCGCAGCGTGACATCCACCTCGCCACCGACGGGCCGCTTCGGGTGCGCCTCGAAGATGCGCGGGAAGGCGCCTGATCTCATCCCGGCCAGATCGCCGCTGCCTGGCATGCGGTATGCCATCCGACCCCCGACCATCAACGTACCGCATCTGCTTACGCTGGTAAATTTTCCGCCGTGCTTTCTGAAAACCAATGTCCTGGCGGCGCCTTGATCCCACGCAATTATGTCATACTCGGTCAGTTATGCTGGGGCCTCTGCATCATCTTCAAGGCATCGCCGACACTGAAGCTGGCGGGGGTGCCACGCGGCGGGAACTCCTCGAACGACTTGACGAATTTGCCGACGAGGCCCTGCGCGGGAACGAGCACGTAAGCGCGCCGGAACGCCCACTCCTGCCATCCAAAGGTTGCGCCGGCCTGCTGGGCGTTTTCGAAGGGATCTCTTCGCAGGTTGGCAATGCGCGGGAAGCGATGTTGCTTGTAGGTGCAGTCCCAGACGTCCATGCCGTTACACTCCTGAGTCAGGAACGAGATCTTCCAATCCTCGTAGCGGAATGCGCCAAGATCACCATCATCCGACACATAGAAAAACTCTTTGCGGGCGCCCGGGCCTTCGCCCTTGAGAAGCGCCGTCTGGTCATAACCGTCCAGGTGGACCTTGTAGCTCTTGCCGCCGGCCTCGTGGCCCTTCAGCAGTTTCTCCTTGATATCGGGCTCGCCCACCGCCGCGAGGAAGGTCGGTAGCCAGTCGCTGTGGTGATAGATATCATTGATGATGGTGCCGGGCTTGACGACGCCCGGCCAGCGCACCATGGCCGGCACACGAACGCCCCCTTCCCAGGTGGTGGCCTTCTCGTTGTGGAAAGGTGAGGTGCCGCCGTCAGGCCAGCTGAACTTCATGGCGCCGTTGTCGGACGTGAACACCACGATCGTGTGGTCGGCAACGCCCAGGTCCTCGAGCTCCTTCAACAACGCGCCAACCGTATCATCCAACTCGGTCAGGGCGGCGCCATAGAATCCTTTCTCGGGGATCATGTCGGCGTACTTTTTCCGTAGGTGGGTAAATGAGTGCGTACGGGTGGTGTTGTGCCAGACAAAGAAGGGCTTGCCGTCCTTGACGGCCCGGGCCATGAAGTCGATGGATTGCGCGAGCGTCTCGTCGTCATAGGTCTTCATGCGCTCGATGGTCATCGTGCCGAGGTCCTTGATCCTCTGCTTGCCGACCACGCCGAAACGCGGATCCTCGGTCTTGTCGACCGTGTCGGTCGCCCAGGTGTAGATCACGTTACGCGGCCCGAAGTTCTTAAAGAACTCAGGATCCCGCGGGTAGTCGACGTTTTCCGGCTCCTCCAGTGCGTTGAGGTGGTAGAGCACGCCGGCGTACTCGTCGAAGCCATGCACCGTGGGCAGGTACTCGTTGCGGTCACCGAGGTGGTTCTTGCCGAACTGGCCGGAGACATAGCCATGGGGCTTGAGCAGTGTCGCAAGGGTCGGGTCCTTGTCGCTGATGCCCTGCTTGGCGCCGGGCATGCCGACCTTGGTCAGGCCGACGCGGAAGGGGCTCTGGCCGGTGATGAAGGCCGCACGCCCGGCCGTGCAGCTCTGCTCGCCGTAGTAGTCGGTGAACATGGCACCCTGTTCGGCCAGCTGGTCGATGTTGGGCGTGTGCCCCATCATGCCGTGGCCGTAGGCACTGATGTTGGTGATGCCGATGTCATCGCCCATGATGACGAGGATGTTGGGGGAGGTGCGGTCGGTCGGGGGTGCGCTGCTCTGAGCAAGTGCCTGGCCTGCCAGGAAAAACGCCCCACCAAGCAAGCCGGCACCAACCCACGCTTTAAGCTTCGGTTTGTGATAGTTTTTCATGTAGTCCCTCCTTTTCTGTATTGACGGTGAACGGCTGATCAAAGCTACCGCTTTTTAAAGCATTGGTAGCATAGAAATAATACACCATACAATCGGTGAGTATATTCCCCGGGAGGGGTATTTTTTGGGGGGGTAAAAAGGGGTATTTCCAGGTTGATATGCTCGTTTGCGGCCACAATGGCCGTATTCAGCCACAAAAGAATGTGGCGTGGTGCCGAGATAGTGGCGCGGGCGGGTCGAGGAAGCTCCTATCCAGTCTGCCCGCACCGGGCCGGCTGTCTGGTCACCGTCTTGTCCGCCGATATCCACTGCAGGCCGCCGTTCTCGTCCATGGCCACCTGCCAGGAATTTTCCGGTAGCAGCAGTATTTCCAGCTTTTCGGTAAGCTGCTCGGCCAGTTCCGACGACTCGATCAAGAGGCCGTTTTCGGTGTTAATTACCAGGGCCCGCGGATCAAAGTTCAAAGAACCAATGAAACAGACGCGTCGATCCACCACGAAGACCTTGGCGTGCAGGGAAATGAACCCGGCGCGGTGTGGCGCGACATCGGCCCGGTCACGTATCAGTGGGTCCGGCTGGTAATTGAGTTCGTGCAGCTCAGCACCGGCCTCCAGGATCGGTGCGCGATACTTTTTGTAGTGGGAGTTGACGACGGTGTGGTTGGTGGACGCCATGGAATTGGTCAGAAACCGTATGCGGATGCCTTTGGCGTGAGCTGCTTCGATATCTTCGAAAAATGTACCCACCGGCAACAGATAGGGAGTTGAGAGCAGAAATTCATCGGTGGCCGGATCGGTGAGATATGAGATCATATCCACCAGCCGGTACTCCCGACCATCAATGGGAACCGGGTCGTCCTGCAGAAAATGGGCCTCACCGGGAATCAGCGAGGCGCCAAGTTCGTCGTACCAAGCCGACCAGTCCGAGATCTTCTCGGTAAAGACGGCGATTTCCTCACTATAGGAGGCGAGTTTGGTGAGTATTTCCTGCTCTACCTCTTCCAGGGTGTTGTCGGGCAGCAGGCCAGTCCATTTGCTAAATGGGTAGGCCGCGTTGTGGTTCCAATAGTGGTCGAAGGCCATGGAGGCCTCGCTGACCACGGCGCCCAGAGCCAGGACATCGATATCGAAGAAGTTGTATTTTTTACCGAGTCCGAAATACTGGTTGCCGATGTTGCGGCCGCCGGCAATCACCGCCAGATTGTCGACGATCATCAGCTTGTTGTGCATGCGCCGGTTTAACTCTTTGAAGCTGCCGAGCATTTCTAGCATCGATCCTAATGTACTGTCTCGCGATGGGTTCGGATTGAACACCCGGATCTCCAGGTTGGGGTGGGTGTTCATGGCGACCAGGTCGCGGTTGCCGGCGGTGATCCCCATATCGTCGGCGATAATCCGCACCCGGACTCCGCGGTCGGCGGCTTGCAGCGCCCGATGAAAAAGCAGGGTGCCGGCGGCGTCACCATCCCAGATAAAGATCTGGATATCAAGGGAACGCTCCGCCTTGTCGATCAGTGCGAGCCGGTCGAGCATCGCCTGACGGGCGTCGAGCAGCAGCCTGAAACCGGAACTCGTCTCACCATGGTCCTCGATGAACTGTTGGGAGACCTCGGCTAAAGGGGTAGCGGCGGGCGGCGGCAGGGCCGGCTCATGGGCGGTTTCCGGGCGTGGCGGCAAGGTGGCGCAGCCGGAAAACCAGAATGCAAACAGGAGCCCTAGCAGGAGATGACGGTACTGACGCATAGTGGCTGACCTCAAGAATTGATGGAGTTGAAGAACCTTCGCTCTACATGGTTGTGTGGTCACTTAGCTGCCGTTTCGTCAAAGCCAAACGGGGTGAGCTCGCTGAGATTGAGTTTCTCGATGCTGATAGAGATATTTAATGGAAGATGATGCGCCACAGCTTCTTGTCGTTGAAGTACCCTAAAGAAGTATTGTTTACCGTCTGATTACTTTTCCCCCTGGCGGAGACGTATTTCGGCATAACTTCTCCAACTGCGGTGCACCACGGCATAAAGCAGGGCGGTGGACCACCCTAACAGGAGTACTCCATTGAGCGCCTCTATTCCGGTGAGCAGACGCCATTGGTCGGTGCTGAGGGTTATGTCGCCGTAACCAAGAGTTGTAAAGGTTATCGCCGAAAAATACGCCGCCGACTCAAGGCTGTCGATAGGTTCCACCTGAGTCAGGTACAGATAGGCGACAGCCCATATCAGGATCTGCAGGCAATGCAGGAGCATGAGTCCGAGAGCGGTCAGGATAACAGCTGGCAAGGCCTTCTCGGGAAAGAAATCACCGCCGTCATCGGCAAAGCGCCTGAACAGCAGGCGCAGTAGGGCAGTGGTGCCAACCCCTTGGATCAGTATGGTAATGACGATCAGAAGGGCACCGATAATAAGTTGCATTGCCATGCGCAAAGACTCCCGAATAGTAATACGACATTCACTGCTGAAGGGCGGCAGGGTGATAGGGTCGCCCCAGTTTTTCTGTATGTCGTCATGGGGCGTTTCGTACCCCTTGCTCTCTACAGATGGCGGTTCCGAAACGACCTTGAACAGTAACGCTCTCTTTTCACCAAGTTATCTTAAGACACGATGTCGACTGTTTACGACAACATCGTCAATGATCGACGATAATACCGATGTCGCGGGATTTCCGCACCGCCTCGAGACGGTTTTTGACCCTGAGTTTTTTGTAGATATTTTGCAGATGTTTTTTGATGGTCACCGGTGCGACATAGAGCCTGGCGGCGATTTCATTGTTGCTTTGTCCGGTGGCGAGCAGCATGATAATTTCGATTTCACGGCGGGTAAGAGCTACTGAAGGAGATTTTTGCCTACCTTGTGGGGCCGCACCGGTATCCGCGGAGCTTTGATCTTTTTCGCCGTGCTCCCGCAAGCACGATTGCAGAACTCGTCGAGAATGGTGGTGTCCGGTTGCGCGGTGATACATGATGAGCAACTCGAGCATCGGCTTGCCGAGATCCAGGAAGGTCCTGATCCACCCGTGAGGTTCAGATATGGTTAATGCCGTTTCAAGTTGCTCAAACGCACGCGTACCATTGCCTTGTCGCATATATACAAGAGAGAGCAGGCAGAGGATTTCGACGCGCAAACATTTACGATTGATCTCGGCCATCTTCCGATCCATCTTGACCAGGAGCTTTCGAGCCTCTTCAACACTTTCACTTGTCGACTCAACGATTTTCAGCTTAATAAAGGTTATCTGAGGATTGTAGAAAAACCAGGTGGGGGGCAGCAAATCAAAATTCACGCCGACACTCAACCGCAGAGCTTTTGCCGCATCTCCCTGGAGAAGTGCGAGTTCTACCCGAAACGCGTTCATGATGAGCGGCGCATAGTTGTGCTCAAGCTTCCATGCGCTGTCAAAATTTTGGTTGGCGAGACTCTCGGCTTTTTCCGGAGTGCCTTCCAGCACGTGTATGAAGCCTAAAAGGCAGCAGGCTTGAATGACGTAAAGACTGTTTGTGTAAGCGCTCTTAACCAGCACACCTTTCAGGTACGCCTTGGCATTGGCCAGATCGTTGAGCATGTAATAGCTGCAACCGATGAAGTACTGGGAGATTCCGCTGGTGTGGGGAAAGTTGTGTTTTGCTGACAATCGCACGGATTTCAGGCCAACAGAAATGGTAGTGGAAAGGTCACAATCCAAGTAGCTCAGAATGGTGAGGTAGAACCAGCCCCGCGCTTCGATACTGAATGGCAGATGGCCTTTTTGCAGTTCATTTTCAAGGATGATACGGGGCTGGGCATTGCTGCCGCCCGATATTTGGTTCATAAATGCCGTCTCGGTGAGGGCCAGGATACGAAAGAACAATGCCTCCTCGGGCAGTGCAGCATACATTTCATCAACAGGTTTCCAGGCAGATGACGGCTGATTGGTGAGGGCGCATATGACATTATGAAGGATGGTTGTCTCCGCCAGGAGTATAGGATACGAATGAGACTCGGGAGAAAAAGCGGTAAGAAGGCGTTCAGCCATCGCACTGTAGCGGATCGCTAATTCCCTTTGCCCGCTTATCCAGGTAGTGACTGCCCGCAGCGTCACCAGCAGAGGGTGCTGTTCCAGTTCGTGCTCCGGAAGCTGTGACAAGAGATTGTTGAGGAGATAGTAGCGGGCCGTGTTCATCAGCGGGTGCCGGTGCCTCAGCACCAGTTTCGCGGCCAGATCAGTCCGGCCGGCTCGGCAGTAATGATGGAACGCTTCCTCGATATGGTCATTTTCTTCAAGCCAGCTACCCGCCATTTGATGCAGGGCGGTGATGTGGTTCGGCGCAAAACGTTTGTGAAGCTCTTTTTTGAGAAAGGAATGAAAAAGATGGTGATAGCGAAACCAGTATTTTTCATCATCTAACGCATAGACAAATAAGTTTGTATCCACCAGATCCTGAATAAAACGGTCAGTGACCCGGCCTTTGCCGACGGAGCCATGCCGATCGAGGAGATGCTGGAACAGCGGCGCACAGAAACGATCTAGAATCGAAGTTTTCAACAGACTTTCGACCATTTCGGGATGTTGGCAAGACAGCACCTCGGCTATCAGATACTCGGCGATGTAGTCTGAACTTCCGGACAATGTAAGCAACTGTGTTACCGGGTTACTCCGCCCCCGCAGGTAGAGACAGGCCAGCCGCAAACCGGCCGGCCACCCTTCGGTTTTATTCTCCAAAAGTGGCACCAACCTCTCAACATCGGCCAAATCCGGCATCTGGGACACTAAGGAAGTCACTTCCGGCACGGTGAATCGCAGTTCGGCGGTCCGCACTTCCGTTAGAAGCCCTCTGCCGCGCAGGCGAGCAAGTGGCAGCGGTGGATCGTATCGCGTCACAATCAGAAGATTACATGTCGAGAGCGGATTTTTCAGCAGCGCTTTGACGATCTCATGCACTCGATCCTGGGTGATATGGTGATAATCATCCAAAATGAGCACAAACGATGTATCCAATCGATTCAAATCGTTTACCAGGTATCTGACACAGGTGGAGATGTCCGGCAATGCGGGGGCGTCAAGCAAAAGCTCAGTGCGCCAGCGAAAATCACTGAAACATTTTTTCGCGGCGGCAAGCAGGTATCTGAGGAACTGATATGGATCGTTATCGCCGGAATCCAGAGATACCCACGCGCAGGCGCGATCAGAGCTTGCCACGAAAAGACCAGCCAGGGTGCTTTTGCCATAGCCTGGCGGTGCCGATATCAATGTCAGCGGCCGGGTGCAGCCACGCGTGACGAGCCCCACCAGATGTTGACGATGTACCACGTCAGATGCGAGAAGGGGCGGGTTTAACTTGGTGTGCAACAGCTCATACCCACTCTTGCTGTCTTCCGTGGTTATGATGGAGACTGATTTGAAATCGTCAGCTTTGAGCGTGCGCAATGCCTTGCTGGCTGTATCCTGATTTCTCATTTGGCGAGTCTACATAAATGAGACGGCATCTCAGTTGCCGGGCGCTTATTCGAATGGGAACCTTGAGAAATGGCCTTTTCTCCCACCCTCTGAGTTACTCAAGAAATTTTATCCCTGGAATTTCAGCCGGGCCCGCGCCAAAATTTTCCTTGCGCCTTGATGGTGAACGAAAATTCTCATTTTTCACGGCTCCCTTGCATGATAAAGCTTTTGCCGACAAAGTCTTTGACTGACTCGATGCGGTCATTGCACAGATGGCACCTGGTATGTGGCGGCTGGAACAGTCGGCACCAGTGCTCCAATCACTGACCAGTTGGCAATGGATATCAGAGACATCTTGAATACGAGATTGCATGAGTCGTCATGATGCACTTTTGTGACCCCTGATCAAATGGAGTTACAGGTTGCGCTATCATATCAGAAAAGGGGCCGGCTCCCTGCCGGACCGATGGTTTTAGAACGCCATCCTACCCGGCAATGCGTTCAAAGAGTTCTACCAGTTCCCCGGGTGCGGTAATCATCGCGTCATGGCCGACATCAAGGTTGATTGTGCGCCAGCCCCGGCGGGCCAGAAATTCCAGATCCCTCACGATCAACGTACTGCATTTGATATACGTCCTGGGTATCTTCAGTGCCGTCGGATGGTTGAAAGAAACGGGCCCGTCAAGAGTCTTCAACGGATGCGCGACAAACCGCCGCCAAGCCCAGTCGGCCAGTGGATGGCCGGCAAGTCCCCAATCCGCCAGATCATCTTTTTCACATGCAATGTAATAATTACCCGCCTTCTCCGCACGCGCGATAATTCTACGGCCCCGTTCAGTGGAGCCATACACATCTCTGATGCTTTTGCCATGATCAAGTAAAAGCGCGTCGACAAAAACCAGCTGTGAGATCCGCTTGTACATTTCATCCGCAACACACGGAATGATCGCCCCGGCATAGCTGTGGCCAACAAGAATGACATCCGTCAAATCTTCGTAATACAATACGTTGACGACGTCCCGCACATGCGTATCCAGACTTATTTCCGGTGAGCTGAGATGGGATCTCTCGCCAAGACCCGTAAGGGTCGGCGTAAAGACACTATGTCCCCCGCTGTGCAGCCGCCGCCGGACATCACGCCAGCACCAGCCGCCATGTTTGAGCCCATGGATCAGGACAAAGGTTGCCATCTGTTCTTGGAGATTGATTATGTGCAGCGGTAAAAACCGTGCGTAAACCGCGAAAAAGACAATGCAGGCCGGTTCCACCGGCACGCCGCACCGCTAATTTTTCTTTATTTTCACAGGTGAGTCAACCACTAAATATGTCCCGACGAAAAGTCACCAGTGCAGGGACAGACTTACGGGAACCCTGAAAAATGGCCTTTTCGTTCAAGGTCAAGGCGCGAGGAAAATTGTACCGCGGGCCGGACTGATATTGCCAGGATAATTTTTGGAGCAACGATGAGGGTGGGCGACCAGGCAATTTTGCAAGGTTCCCTTTTGAATTGCCCGGTAAATGGTACTTGAAGGGGTAGTGGATAGTGGACGTTTTGACCTCGCGGGCGTGCCACAGGCTCGCCCAGAGGTCAAAACGCTCTCTTATCCGGAAAGGATAGTGTTCAGTCGCCCTCAGAGTTACAGCGAAGCCTGCCAGCGCTGGTAATATTCATCCACCAGCTCTTTCATCCTTTTACCGATAGCGACATAATCCGCATCGTCCAAATTGGCCAGCGATGCCCTGACGGAACTTTTTGGACCGTCAAAGCCGCCTCCGGGCATCAGTACTACCTCTTCTTCATCGGCCAGTCGAAAAACAAAGTCCAGCGGATGGATGTTCTGATCGATCCAGTCCGCCAATTCCTGGCTGTAGGCGGCTGTCGCAACCTGGCGAATGTCGATCTCGGTGTAGTAGTGGGCCGCGTTGGGGTCCGGCGGCTGGGGAATGCCCAGTGCCTCATAGAGGCTGTTGTAGCGGCGGGTTACCAGCTCCTGGGCCGCCTTTTTGTAGCCGTTGTCAGTGTCCATCAGACAGAAGACCGACAGCAGTGACATGAGGACCTGCTGCGGAGTCGACAGGCCGGCGGTGTGATTGAGCGCTACGGCCCGGCTGTCGGCGACGAGCCGGTCGATCATCTTCAGTTTTTCCGGCTCCAGGGTGATACTGTTGTAGCGTTGGGCCAGCTCATCCTTGTCCGCCTGAGAAAGCTCGGCGAGCATCCGGTCAAGCACATTGTCTTTGGCCAAGGCGATGATACCCAGGCGCCAGCCGGTAGCTCCGAAGTATTTCGACCAGGAATACACGCCGATGGTGTTTTCCGGCAACACCGAAAACAGGGAGACGAAACCTTGCGTAAATGTACCGTATACATCGTCGGTCAAGAGGATCAAATCGGGCCGCTTGGTTTTGACGATCTCCACCAGCCGGGCAAGGGTCTCGTCCTTGATCTTCACCGAAGGCGGATTGCTCGGGTTGGTGACGAAAAAGGCCTTGACCCGCGGATCCAGCAGCTTGTCGATTTCACTGTCAGGAATCTGCCAGGCCTCATCCTCGCTTGCCGCGATTTCTACCTCGACGAAACGGTAATCGGTGAGTCGGGGGATCTCCAGATAGGGGGTGAAAATGGGCGTCCCGATGGCGATGGTATCGCCACTATGGAGGATTTTGTTTTCTTTCAGGGTCTGAAAGACATAGGTCATTGCCGCGGTGCCGCCCTCGGTGGCAAACAGATCAAATGGGGTGGTGAAGGGGCGTCCGGCGCCGAACTCCTGGCGGATATAGGCTGCGGAGATGGTTTCGGCGTGCCGGAGCATGCGATCAGGTACCGGGTAATGGTTGCCGATGATCGCATCGCACCACTCCAACAGCAGATCCTGTGGGGCGATCTGGAGGTGTTGCTGCGCGTATGTCACCGCTTTATCGAGAAAATCCACGCCCGGAGTGGAGCGGTTTTTCTCCACAAACTGGGCAAAACGCGCCTCAAGACCATCGGGCTGGGTATAGCCGCCAAAATGATCCATGGTGGTAAAGGAGCGCTCGGCCTCGCTCAGGGCGAAGAGGCCGAGCTGGAAAAATCCGTGCCGCGGCGTGGTGGTGACCCAGTTCGGATTACCCCGCCCGGCATCGAGCATCATCCGCTCGTGGTGGGTCTGAGCAAGTTCTATGAGTTTGTCTTTGACTTCAAATGGACTGAGCTGATCATATTTCATCAAATCTTTTTTATCCATGGATGATCTCCAAGAAGAAGGTGATATCAATCACGTTTCAGCCTGCGCCGATGATTCATTGGGGGCGATTCTTCACGGCGGCGTCGGGGCGCTTCCCCGGGGCCGCCGTGAGTGGTCATGGTCGGTGATCGAATGGGTAGAACTCAATAAATCAGTACGATGATCATACCGATCAGGGTGAGCAGGGTGTTGCTGACCGCGTAAGGCACCGTATAACCCAGCATGGGAATATTGGACTTTGCCACATCGCTCACCATCGCCACCGATGCCGTGCTGGTGCGCGCTCCGCCGCAGCAGCCCAAATTAATGGCCGGGTCGAACTTGAACAGATACTTGCCGATAAATGGGGCGAGCAGCATCGGTACCGAGGTGGCCACCACTCCACACAGGAACAGCCCCACGCCGGCGGATTTGAGCCCGGCCACAAAACCGGGTCCGGCGGAGATGCCGACGATTGCGATGAAAACGTTTAGTCCCACCGAATTCATGAACCATGCGGTTGGGGCCGGCAACTGGCCAAAGGTGGGATGCACCGAGCGGAGCCAGCCGAGAATCAGGCCGCCGATCAAAACGCCACCGGAAACTGAAAGGGTCACCGGAACAGTACCGACCTTGACGGTAATCGCACCGATAAGTCCGAAAAGAAATATGAACAGACCGACCCAGACCATGTCGGTGGCACTCGAGGGACGGTCGGCGTAGCCGATCGCCTTTTCAATGCGGGAGATGTGCGTTTTGGTACCTGATATGGTGAGGATGTCACCCCGGTGCACGGTTGTTTGCGCGAGGATCGGTATACTGGCGTTGGCGGCGCCCCGGGTGAGTTTGCGCAAATAGACCCCGCGGGCATACTTCTCCTTGGCCAGATCCACCAGCGTGCGACCGTTAATATCTTTGTGGGTGAGAACCAGATCAATGGACTCCACCGGTATATTGAGAAGTTCCTTGTCAGCGACTTCGGTGGCGTGCTGTTCGAGGGCGATCAGGGCCTCGGTGGGACCCGACACGGCGACCACGTCGCCACTTTTGAGCACGGTGGAGCCGTCAAAATCGACAATCTCGCCATTGCTCCGGAGCCGCTCGACAAACAACCGCTCAGTGGCGTGCAGGGTTTCCGCGTCGGCAACCGTCTTGCCAACCAACTGTCCTTCGGCGGCTATTGTAAAGGCGCGAATTTCGATCTGGTGCCAGGCCGACCCCATACCGCCGGGCGGCTGGCCCTCGGACATTCTCTCTTCGTAATCTTTACAGGCTTTCACCAGATCTACGCCGAGCAGCTTGGGACCGAGCATTGACAGGATGATCCCGGTGCCGATCGTGCCCCAGAGATAACAGATGGCATAGGCCACCGGAATCTGGTTGAGCTGCTCCTGCGGGTTGCTGATCCCGGAGTTGTTGATCGCGTCGGTGGCCAGACCGATGGAAGCTGAAATTGTCTGGGCGCCGGCCCATAATCCGGCGGCAAGGCCCACGTCAAATCCGGCAACCTTGGCGGCGATATAGGTGGTGATCAGACACAAAGCGCAGATCACCACCGCGAAAACAGCCTGTGGGGCTCCGTCATGAGCAACTCCGCGAACAAACTGCGGCCCCACGCTATAGCCCACGGCAAAGAGAAACATGGTGAAAAACACCGACTTGACCTCAGGGGAAATGCTGATGCCCAGCTGGCCGATAAGCACCCCTACCAACAGGGTACCGGTCACCGCCCCGAGACTGAAATGGCCAAGTTTTATCGACCCGATGTAATAGCCGAGGGCGAGGGTAATAAACAGTGTGACGGCGACGTTGTTGCGCAGCACATTGACAATCCAGAATGAACTGGGAGCTGGTTCTTTCGCACTTTCAGCCGCCGCTTTTTCCTTCGGCTGATCGGCCGGTTTGTCAGCGGCATAGACATTACCCGCCAACAGCAGGGAAGAGGCGGCGGAAACCTCGTGGTTGTCGGTTAGTTGAAAATCAGGGGTCACGCACGTCATCACCAGCGCTACCAGCGTGAATACGCCAAGGATGACAGACCGCCTCATGGTACCGGATGGTCGTCGTGCAGTTATCATATGGATACCTCATCACAAGAGTAAAGCCGGCAGTGGTGCGCACACTCCTGCCGGCCTGTTTCTGGGGGTTGCGGATTTGGCTCTAGCTGTGTTTGTAGCCGCCGGATTCCGCCTCGATTGCTTTGTGGTTGACCGGGTTTTTCTCGAAGTAATCCATACAGCGCTTGAGATCATCGACGAGCAGGTCGGCGAGATCGCGGCTGAAACCGTGCCGCACCAGGATACGCATGACTACCAGATCCTGACGGTTGGCCGGCATGCTGTAGGCGGCGATCTGCCAGCCACGCATGCGGATACGGTCGGAGAGATCGAAAAGGTTGAAGCCGGGATCGACACCGTCCTTGAGCGACCAGCTCATCGCCGGAATTCCCCCGCGGCCGTCGTAAATGACCTTAAAGGGGCCGAGCTTGTCTATTTGATCGGAGAGATATTGAGCGGTTTCGTAGCAGGCCTGATGGATTTTGCGATATCCCTCTCTGCCGAGGCGCAGAAAATTGTAGTACTGGGCGATGATCTGTCCGCCGGGACGGGAAAAACTAAGCGCGAAGGTGGCCATGTTGCCGCCCAGATAGTTGACCCAGAAAATCAGATCATCAGGCAGGTCCTCTTTGTCGCGAAATACCACCCAGCCCGCCCCCAGGGGTGCGAGGCCGAATTTATGACCGGAGGCGTTGATCGACTTGACCCGCGGCAGCCGAAAATCCCACTCCAGCTCTGGCTCAACGAAAGGCGCCAGAAAGCCGCCGCTGGCACCGTCCACGTGCAGCGGTATGTCGAGCCCGGTATCTTTCTGCAACTGATCCAGGGCGTCGCTGACCGCTTTCACCGGCTCATACTGACAGGTGAAGGTAACCCCCAGGGTGGGCACCACACCGATGGTATTCTCGTCGCACCGCTTGATCACCTCCTCCGGGGTCATGATCAGCCGGTCTCCCTCCATCGGGATCTCCCGGAGTTCGACGTCCCAGTAGCGGGCGAATTTGTGCCAGCAGATCTGCACCGGCCCGCAGATCATGTTGGGTTTGTCGGTGGGCTTGCCGGCGGCCTTCATTTTTTCCCGCCAGCGCCATTTCATCGCCATGCCGCCAAGCATCGCGGCGTCGCTGGATCCGGTGGTGGAGGTGCCCATGGTGTTGGCCGCATCGGGCGAGTTCCACAGATCGGCAAGCATATGGATACAGCGCGATTCGATTTCAGCGGTCTGCGGATATTCATCCTTGTCGATCATGTTTTTATCGATGCATTCATCCATCAGCTTGTGGACGTACTCGTCCACCCAGGTCTGGCAGAAGGTGGCCAGATTCTGGCGGGCGTTGCCGTCCAGCATCAGCTCGTCGTGAACGACCTGGTAGGCGTGGCGGGGATCATGCTCGTTTTTGGGGAATTTGTACTTGGGCATTACCACCGAGAGATCGGAAGATGCATAGACATCATCGTTGATACTGTCCTGTATGTTTGCTTTTTCATGCAGTGCCATCAGTGTTCTCCTTGTTTTTATGAAAGGTTCGATAACCAGACGGAGGTATAACACTGGCGTGTCGAATTGCCAGTGAGCCAATAGTAATAAAAGAGCAAAAAATGTACCAGAAAGTTTTGATTGCCCGTTTTTAAGTCCATTTCAAATACATCACAATATCATACCGTCGGCGGTAAGCCCATGGTGCCGCCCTCAACACCTACTCATGCTGGGTGGTCGGTGGGAATGGACATGAGTGGGTGAAGGAACCGTTGTGGTGTCTGTCGGTACGGGTGTCGAATATCTCCGGGTCGAAATATAGGTGCCACATATGGTCGTTTGCGGCCACAATGGCCGTATTCAGCCACAAAAGAATATGGGGTGGTCTCGAGATAGTGGCACAGGCGGGTCGAGGAAACTCCTATCCAGTCTGCCTGTACCGGGAAAAGTGGTTTTTTGTTGTAGAGCTGAATTATTGCGGGTATGCTTCCTTGTTTGAAATAGTACCTTTCTTTATTGGCAAGAAATTTGCATTAAAGATTGTTTGTTACAGATATGGTGGCACCGAACGATCCCACGATGCCGTAGAGTGAAGATTCTCCGACGCTATCAGGATAGATGAACTCGTAAAAACCTCAACATTGCTTGCTACCGTCATTCCCGCCCTCGATAACAACACTCAAGGGCAGGCTGCAGCGGGAATCCAGTGATTTCAATTAACTATGAATGTCAGGTCAGCTCCGTTATGACTGGAATATGGGTTTTTACGAAAGCATCGAGATATAGAGTTGTAAAAAGCATGCTCATGCTGCCGGTATGTTTCGTTAATCAAGAGAACGAAGTCGTTTCCTCCAATGCCATTATAGAAAAAGTTCGTTGCGAAACAACAAGGAAGCCAGGTTGTCTGCAGAACGAGCGCCGGGACCCGAGAAAGGGGGTTTCCCAACGATCAAGATGTTTTCCGCATGCCCCGAGCCGCGGGCGACGGCGGTGATGAGTAGGGTTGAATAATGGCGCTGCTCGGCACATTTCGGGAACTGTCGATTGGCGGGGTCTATCTCTCTCCATGGCTGCTCATAGCTATTATTACGATACTATTGAGCTGGCTACTGGCTGATATCTTGAATCGGTTGCGCTGGTCGCGCTTTTTTGCCTCTCCAGCGCTGGTGTTTCTTGCCATGATGGCAGTTAACTTTGTTCTTCTTGAGTTTCTTCTCTTCGGGGGATATCGGTGAAAAAGACCCTGCGGATCTTTGTTACACTTCTGATCGTCGGTATAGCCATCGCGCTGGTCGGCTGGCGTTATCGTCTATATTTAACAAATCCCTGGACCAGAGACGGCCAGGTTCGCGCCAATGTGGTGCAGGTGGCGCCGCGGGTATCGGGACCGGTTGTTGAATTGCCCATAACCGATAATCAGTTAGTAAAGGCCGGTCAGCTTCTCTTTAGAATCGACCCGCGCACCTACGCCAACAGCCTCGAACAGGCCAAGGCCCAGTATGAACAGCAGGTCAGCAACCTGCACGTGGCCGAGCAGCAGGTCGAGACGGCCAAGGTGCAGATCGATATCAGCGAGGCTTCGGTGGATCAAGCGCAAAGCAAGGTGAATGAAACCGAAGCCGATATTGAAAAGAACAAGGCCGAGTGGGAGCGGCAGCAAAATCTGCTGCCGCAGCGTGCCACCTCGCAGAAATCGGTGGAGCGGGCCAAGGCCAGCTACCTGGTTGCCATCGAGCAGCGCAAGTCGGCATTGGCCGGGCTCGCTCAGGCCAAATCCAATCTGGCCAACAGCAAGACATCACTGGCAAGTGCCGAGGCCAGCCGCCGCAAGGCGGTTGCCATGGTGCGGGAGGGCCGATCCAGTATCGAGCAGGCTGAGTTGAACCTTGCCTTTACCGAGTTGCGCAGTCCGGTAACCGGATATGTAACCAATCTCACCCTGCGCATCGGCAGCCAGGCGGTCGCTAATCAACCGCAGCTGTCGGTAATTGATACCGAAAGTTTCTGGATCGAGGGCTTTTTCAAGGAAACTCAAATCGGTCGGCTGCACCCCGGCGATGAGGCACTGGTTACCCTGATGGGCTATCCCCGCAGACCGCTGGAGGGAGTGGTCGAGAGTATCGGATGGGGTATTGCCCAGCAGGATGGCAGCGTCGGCTATGAAATGTTGCCTTCCGTTGACCCGACCTTTGACTGGATCAGATTGGCGCAGCGTTTACCGGTGCGGGTAAAGTTAGACGATGTGCCCGAGGATATTAGATTGCGGTTGGGGGTTACCGCTTCGGTTCTTATCCGAAGTGAAAGCGATTTATCACGCTAGGCGACGGGAATCGACGAAGATGACTGTATTGCTTGAACTTTTTCCCGGAAAGCTGTGGTATGGCACGGTATTGCTGGTGTCCGCCCTGGCCCTCAATGGTTGTATGCTTGGCCCACAGTATCATGAGCCCGCCGTCGAGAGCCTTGCCGTCTGGTCGGTGGCCGATGAAGATCTGGTGCAATCGAACAGGCCGACCGATCTCTTATGGTGGCGGCGGGCGTTTAACGATGATGAGCTTGATTTGCTGATTACCTACGCCCTCAAGCAGAATCTCTCCCTTCGCTCAGCCGGTCTTCAGGTGCTGCAATCGCAACAGCGGTTGGCGATCGCGGTGGGTAACCGCTTTCCACAGGCGCAACAGATCACCGGATCAGCCTCGCGCCAGCGTCAGACTCAGACAACCTTTGAAAGTTACAACGTCGGCTTCAATCTGAGCTGGGAACTTGATTTCTGGGGCCGGTTTTCCCGCCAGATAGAGTCCGCCGCCGCCGAACTCGATGCCAGCGTCGCCAACTATGATGCCGCGGTGGTCAGCTTGATAGCCGAAATTGCCAATAATTATCTGCTCGTGCGAACCAACCAGGAACGTCGAGAGGTGGCCCGGCAGAATATCGATCTGCAGCGTCAGAGTCTGGCCATTGCCCAGGCCAAGTTCAATGCCGGCGAGGTCAGCGAGCTTGACGTTTTTCAGGCGAGAAGCCTGTTGCATGATACCGAGGCCCAGGTGTTCACTTACGATACCAACGTCGCCCAGCTCACCAACTCGCTGGCCATCCTGCTTGGTTTGCTGCCGGGAGCCCTCAATGATTTTCTGGAGGCCACCAAGCCGGTGCCGGAAACCGATATTTCAATTGCCCTGGGGCTGCCTCAGGATCAGATCCGGCGGCGCCCCGACCTGCGCGCCGCGGAGCGCAGACTGGCGGCGCAAAGTGCGCAGATCGGCTTTGCCATTACCGATCTGTATCCACATTTTACCATCGGCGGCACCATTGGAACAAGTGCTGACACGGGTGGTGATCTGTTCACCAGCGGCAGCGAATTTTGGAGTATTTTCGGTGATTTCAGCTGGAATATATTCAATTACGGCCGATTGCGAAACAATGTCCGGCTCCAGGACGCGTTATTCCAGCAATTGCTGGTGGATTACCGCAACACCGTCTTGCAGGCCCAAAATGAAACCGAAAACGCCATCGTTGATTATATCAATGCGCACCGCCAACTGCTCGCCTATGAACGTGCTAATACGGCAGCCACAAGTGCGGTGGAGACCGCCTCGATTCAATACCAGGAGGGGTTGATCAATTTCAACACGGTGATCTCCAATCTCAGCACCAAAGCCCAGCAACAGGATCTCTTCGCGGTTACCAAAGGAGCGGTGGCCACCAATCTGGTCCAGGTGTATCGTTCCCTCGGCGGCGGCTGGGAGATGCGCGCCGACGAGGACCCGGTTCAACTGCTCTCTCCTGAAGATATTGAGGAATTACAGCAGCGCACCAAATTCTGGGAAAAATCTCTGCCGGCATCATATTAAGCCTTCCCCGTGGTGTTGGGAGGCTGTTGCGGGAACATACCGGTTGATGAGATCATGCATCATGGAACAAGAGGAAGATTATGCCGCATATGTTTGTCAGCAGACCCCGGCTCTATGACCTGACCAAAGGCAATAAGGATCTCAAGCGTCAGTTCCGGTGGGAGACGATCAATGCCGTCATCTACAAGGTCGGCGGTTTTCTTTTTATTATCGGTAGCATCTTTTTCTTTCCGAAATTCGAAGCCTATGGAGATCTTGGCGCCTGGATTTTTCTGGTCGGCTCCTTGTTCTACCTGGTTGTAACCGGCCACGATCTCACCGAAGTTCGCCACTATTGGGCCACCAACACGGAACACGAGCGGCGCGCCTGGCTGGAATATAGCGCCGCGGCGAGCTACTTTTGGGGGACGATACTGTTTACCGTCGGCAGCATTTTTTTCTTTTCGGCAGTCGGATGGATTAGGGCGGGGGCGTGGTGCTTCGTGGCGGGAAGCCTGCTTTTTGTGCTGGGCGCCACCGTGAACGTCCTGCAGATTGTCAGCGCCCAAAAGATGATGGTTCTTCAACTGATGAATTTTACCGCCATCACCTTTATCGTCGGCGCCGTTTTATTCACCGTGGCATCGGTTCCATATCTCTGGGATGTTGCTGCACCGGTTGATCGGGTTACCCTTTACACCTTTCTAGCCTGGCAGTTTCTGGCCGGCAGCGTGCTCTTTTTTGCCGGCGGGGTTTTTAACTATTTGCGTGCTTACGTGATCATGCGCGGCACGCTCAGCAATCCATCAGCTGGCAATGATACGCACCCATGAGCGGTGATTTTTAGATCACGCCCGCCAGCTACTTCGGGACGGTCTTGTTACCCACGTAGGTCGAACGCACCAGGGCGTAGTCTTTTTCCCGGAACGCATTGACCAGTTCGATGACATCCTGTTCCGGGACGCCAAGGTCTTTCAGCAAGACTCCGCCGCGCGCCAGGGTACTTTCAATGTAGCCCGTAGCGGCGTGCCGGATTCCTTTGGAGACCAGCTCTTCCTGATCGCTGAGATCTTTCACCCGAACGTAGATGTCAAGGCTTGGATAGAATCGCCGCAGGGTGATTGCCAGGGCCTTGGTGTCGCTAAAATCCTGGGCGGTAAGGTAGACGGCCTTCGCCCGTTCGAGGCCGACGGACTTCTGGGTCGAGGTGCTGCGCATATCTCCATAGATGACCTGGCGTCCGGCGCGCCGGGCACTCTGGACAACTTCCAGGTCACGATCAACGGCAAGGTGTGGGATCTTGGCACGCTCCAACATCTCGTCGATCAGATTACCCACCACGTCGTAGCCGATAATTACCACATGTCGATCAAGATTTTTTGCATCGAATGAATCGGCAACGGAAGGTTTCCCGTCTTTGTCGAGCCGGCTGGAAATTATCGCTCCCGCCTTGACCATCAACGGGGTGGCAATCATACTTACCGCCACCACCAGCATCGCCAGGGTGTGGCCGTTATCGCTTATGAGCCCGGCCAGGCTTGCCGCCCCCAGCAGCACAAAGGCGAACTCACCTACCTGGGAGCAGTAGAAACCGGTGCGTATTGCCCCCTGGCGGCTCACCCCGAAGGCGCCGGCAAGAAGAATCAGCACCAGGGTTTTGAGCAGCAGCACGATGGGAACATGGAAGAGCAGTGCGTCCCAGCGGCTCACCACCGCTCCCACGTCGATGGACATGCCCACGGCGATGAAAAAAAGACCCATAAGGATCTCTTTGATCGGTGCGATGGACGTTTCAATCTGGTAGCGCAGATCCGAGACCGACAGCAGCACTCCCAACAAAAAGGCACCCAGGGTCATGGAGATGCCGACTTTATCCACGGCCCAGGCGGAGAATAAAACGGCCAGAAAGAGCACCAAAGTAAAGGCGGTCATCTGGCGTCGCCTGGCGCAGTAGAGCAGGGCGGCGGGCAGGAGCAGGCGACCGATAATACCGATGCCGGCAATTACCGCCACAATCAGTGCCGCCTTTTGCCAGAGCGGTTCCGCCGAAGTCTGACTCTGGGTATGGGCGAGAATAGGAACCAATGCCATCAGCGGCACCACCCACATGTCCTGAGCCATCAAAACGGCGAAGCTGGTCTGGCCGTGTTCCTGAGAGAGTTCACCACGCTCGCCAAGCGTCGCCATGACAATTGCCGTCGAGGAAAGGGCAAAGGCAAGACCGATGATGAGAGCGCTCTGCCAGTGGATGACAACCGTCAGCAGCAGATAGGCCGTCAACACGGCGGCCGTCACCGCCATCTGAGCGGAGCCCAGACCGAAAATCAGCCGCCGCATGGCCCACACCTTGCGGGGGCGCATTTCCAATCCGATGGTAAACATGAACAGCACGACACCCAGTTCGGCGATATCCTGCAGTCTATCGACGGCATGCACCGGAACCGGACCGGGCGTGTGTGGCCCGATGGCGATACCGGCGACGATGAAGCCGAGAATAGCGCCAAAGCCAAGGCGCTCGAAAAGCACCACACAGATGGCGGTTGCGGCGATGATGATAATGATGGCAATCAGGGCGGTGGAGAGTTCCATTTACGTTGACCCTCGTAAAGGCGTTGACCAGCGTGGCGTCACGCCTTGCTGTAATAAGGTGGTGTTGCCCTTCATGGTCCTATTTTTCAGACAATGATCCACAAGATGCGCTCGTGAAAACCAATATTCCCATAACACGGGATTGACCTGACCCCCCATTATTAATTGAAATCACTGGATTCCCGCTTTCGCGGGAATGACGGCAGCAAGCAATTTTGCGGTTTTTACGAATTCATCACACAATATACGCCCAAAAAATTAATTACGCCGTAAGGCCCCGAACAGGACACTGCCGACTGCTCCGGCGGCTGCTCCTTTGCCGGCGTCACCGGCGATAGCACCGATCAGTGCACCTTTGGCGGCGCCCGTCAGCGCATCTTCACCGGTGGTTGTATCAGGGCCCGGTCTTCTGGTCATCCCACCAAATAATGCGCCCCCGACCGCTCCGGCGGCGGCCCCTTTGCCGGCGTCACCGGCAACGCCGCCGATAATTGCTCCCTCGGCGGTACCGCGCAGGGTATTATCGAGCATCGGAGAGTCGCTGGCTACGACCTCGTGTGCAACAGCCGAAATCCATACCACACCACAACAAACGGCACCGAGTAATAGTAACAGAGTTTTTTTCACAATCAAATCCTCCACAGGCATGATAAGCGCGTTGATGGTATTATTCGCCGTCTTTGATACAGGCGCCGAAAATGGTGTATCCAACCGTAGTTTCGGCAACCCCCAAGGTCATCAGCCCGGTTGTTTCGTTAATCACCATGCTCCAGCCGACTCCCGGATCGCTGCCGAGGATCACGATGGAGCCTTCCTTGCTCTGGCTTGATGCTATGGGTGAATTGCGTTTCTCTCCCGCCTCGGTCATGGAGTAGACCATCTGCTGGGTGAAATCGACCTTGAAAAAGAGGGGAAGGTTGACCTTGTCCACCGGCCCCCGTATGCACTCTCCATCTTTTGCGCAGCTTATCGCTTCAGCCGCTGAGCAGATCATATTTGTCGTTTGGGCAAGTGATAGTGAGGCGCCGATGGTGAGAATCGCACCTACCAGTATTGTTGTCAGTATCTGCTTCAGGTGTTGTCGATCAGTCTTCATTTATTGCTCCTTGCTGTAGATATTATGTTATGGATGGTGCGAAACCCCGCTTCTCCATGAGGCGGGGTAGTGCACGGCCCGCCCGGCGTGGTTATGGCCGGTCAACACTATTTGAGCCTGATTCGTAATCCGGCTCCGGACAGGGTAAGACGCAACCCCTGTTGCTTTGATCTGAGTTTGAGAACAACGCCATTGCTGTTTCTCAGGGCCATCACCGAGCCGCCGCCGATAAGGGTTGCTCCCGCCTCTCCGGCAACAAAGTCGCCTTCAAGATCTTTTGCTTCCACCAGATTAAACACCTCCCCGGTTGCCTCGACCCCGGTGATACCGACATCGATAACGCTCAGTCCGCGTACCGAAAACTGATGGGTTGTGCCATCGTACATGGTCAGGGTGCCGCTGCCCCAGGAGACGCCGAGGCCCACCGCGACTGTCTTGCTTTCCATACTGATGGTACCGGATACCTCCGGCGCCGGTTCGACCGCAATGGCGTATGATTCGGTGTAAAACGCCTCCACTTCCTGGCCGACCTCAACCGTATCCAAGTCAATCCGGTCACTGACTTTCAGTGCCAGCAGCCGCTCAGGTCCCTGAAGAATTACTATCCTGTTTGGTTTGTCGATTTCCGCGACAACCGCCGTCACATTCTTGCTTGCTGAAACGGCGATGCCCGGTTTTTCACCCTCTTTGGCGGTTGCGATGGCCACATCCGTAACGCTCTGCTCGCCTGTCGCACCGGTCGGGTTGAGGGTAAAGACAAATCCCGAAAAATAACTCATGATGACTTGGTCGCCACGTTCCAACTGATCGAAATTCTTTACCTCAGGACCCGCGGTATAGGTATACTCTTCGCCGGCCTCGTTTTTCAGGGTGATGGTTCGTGTTTCGGAATCGATGCCGACGATGACGTCTACGGCAACGGCCGCTTCGGAAGCGGCCAGCGCTTCACTCATTTCGGCGCGTGCCTCGTGAGTCTGAAAAATTATGTGCGATGTAACACACAAGGTGAAAAACGTGATCAGTGCTACCGTGATGGGTTTCATGATATGACCTCCTGGGTGATAATGATTTGCTTTTTATTGCAATTTACAATGTTCCGGTAACCTTATCGGGCCGGGTCATTTTGTTAATTTCGCAAAGAGGCGAAGACCTGGTCGTCGCACATGCGGCCGGGCGTTGGGCGCCGCAGTCCCAGTTTGGCCATCTTGCGACGCAGGGTGCCGCGATCCAGAGCGAGTAACTCGGCGGCGCTGTTTTTGCCGCTGACTTTCCAGTTTGTTTTCGTCAATGCCTGAAGAATGTGTTCTCTTTCCACATCGTGCAGGGGTTTCATCCAACTTTCCTTATGTTGTTCAAGCCTGGCTGGGCCAAGGGCATCAACAAGATGCAGATACGGACCGTCAGCGGAGATGACCGCCCGCTGGATGACATTTTTCAGCTCCCGCACGTTGCCGGGCCACTGATACCCAGACAGCCGCCTGAGTGTATCGGAGCTGATACCGTGTATCTTTTTGTTCATGGTAGCAGCGAAATGGCACCGGTAATGGTCGGCGATCAGGGCAATGTCGTCAACGCGCTCCCGGAGCGGGGGAACAGTCAAGGGAAAAATATTGAGACGGTAAAAAAGGTCCTGGCGAAACGTGCCACGGGCAACCGCTTGTTCGAGATCTCGGTTGGTGGCGGCAATGATGCGGACGTCAGCCCTGATCGTGCGGTTTCCGCCGATCCGCTCAAATTCCATGTCTTCAAGAACGCGTAACAGCTTTGCCTGTAGACGCAACGGCAGTTCACCAATTTCATCGAGAAAGAGCGTGCCTTGGTCGGCCAGTTCGAAGCGACCACGACGTTTTCTATCGGCGCCGGTGAATGAGCCGCGTTCATGTCCGAACAGCTCACTTTCGATCAGTGACGATGATAGTGAAGCGCAGTTCACCTTGACCAATTGGCGCCGGTGGCGTGGGCTGTGTCGATGAATGGCCCGGGCGACCAGCTCTTTACCGGTGCCGGTTTCTCCGAGAATCAGGATGGTGGCGCTGGTCGGAGCGATCTGCCGGATCGTGGCGCGAACCTCTGCTATCGCCTTACTGGTTCCGACGATGCTGTCTTGACCACGCGATGACGAGTCGGGACAGGCGCAATCTACATTCATGGTGATACCGGCTCCTCTGGATCATTTTGGATGGGCCCAAGTGGGTGGGTGTGGCCGAATCCTGTGTTTCGTTTATGGTAAAAAAAGTGACGAAATGTATCCCGACGTTGCCTTACCAATTCAGCTTACGGAAACAGCTTTATAGTGCGGCTAGTATAAGGTGGAAATTACCCAAAAGAAGTATTTTTTTTAAAAATGGCATACTCCGCCATGGTATGATGAAGTCGTAAAAAGTCAGACTTGCAGGTTAAGATGGCTAAGTAAAAACACAGCTATACTAGGAGTGGTGGTCGTTTTGACCTCGCAGGCGTACATATGGTACGTCGAGAAGTCAAAACGATCCCACGACAACGTAGAGCGAAGTTTTTACGACGCCATCATGGTATGGCGGTCGGTATTTATCTAGAAACGTGGTTCCCGCAACCGCACCCAGTCGATGGCCGGCGCCGCCCCTGCAAAGGCAACGAGAGCCTCGGAAAGGCCGCGGTGAGCGCCGAGCAGACGACCGATATCTTTTGCCTCGGCACTGGACGGGGGATGGTGGTGGAAACTATCGAACTGCGCTTCTGCGGCCTTCTCTATTCGATCGAGTTTGGCATCGAGCCGGGTGCGAAGATCATGCTGAGTGTTGCCCTCGGGCTCTTGGGCAAGCGAGGCAAACGTTTGCTCTACGTTTATCAGCCAGTCATCAACTTCCCGGCGCAATTCATTGATGACGTTCTCAGGCCGGCTTCGGGCGCGGACTTCAACAAGTGTCATAGTCCGCCTGCCGAGGGCCTCCACGCTGGCAACCATTGATTGTACCTCTTCACGGGTTGTGGTTCCCAGAGCGGCCGGCACCAGAGAGTGCGCCAGGCCGGCCAGTTTGCCAGGGGCCGTGGCCACTTCATGGAGGTGGTGGGCGGTGCGCAGGCGGTGCGGAAATGAGTGGCGGCGCCGCGGTGGCGGCCCGGAGCCAACAAGAAATTCACAGCTGTTGAAGAAACGGCGCAGGGTTGCCTGAAACCGGTGTTCGGCCCGGTAGGAGACCGGAAAATATCTGGAAATGGTCAAGACCAGAACAACTATGGGAAACGCCAGCGACAGATTGGCCACCCCCATAAAACTGTAGTGCTGCGGTGTGTTGATGGAGGCGAGAACCAGCAGAAAGGCGATCCCTACGAAACGAAATATGAGGTACTTGGGTGAATAGAGCAGATAAACCAAGCCAAATACTGAGCCAAAAAGCATGATGCCAAGCGCGAAAAAACCCGGCAGATGGGGCATGATAAAGATATGAACGAGAGCGCCGAGCATGGTGCCGAAGGCCCCCGGCATGAAAAGCGCCTTCAACGGGTTTATTTGCGGTAGCAGGGACATCAGCATCGTTAGTACGGTGCTCAGAATGGCGATGAAGCTTGCCATCGGCAGATCGGGGACGTAAAAGTAGAGGAGCATGGTTATCCACAACACCCCGCTGACCCGCACCACTCCGAGAAGCCGATCCGGATCGAACCATGCTCCTGACCTCGCAATGGCAGGCTCGGGTTCGTGCTCGTCGGCTCGGGTCAGGCCCTTGATGGAGCTTATCGTTTCAAAGAGTTTTCGGCTCTGGTTTTCCAACTGATTGAGATGCGCAACCGCAAGTTCTAAGGCGCTTTGCTCCAGACGTGTATAGGTAGCTATATTCTCCTGATCCAGTGTGCAAACTTCCTCGTTAAGCCGGTATTCACCATTTTTTCCGGCCGACATCTGTTTGACGGCGGTAAATCTTGCCTCCAGTTCCTGGGCCATGGCCGGTAGTTGGAGTATGGCGCTCGAGGTGTCCACCTGGGCAAGCTCGGCAAAACCCAGCCGCCAGCCTTCCATGGTAGTATCGATGGCCTGCAGCTGCGAGATTACGCGGCGCCAGGCGTGGCGTTTATCCCATATTTCAGAGGTATCGATTTCGGCATGATCCAGCAGTTCTTGCAAGGAACCCAGGGCGCGCGTTATGGGTGCCCGAAGTTGTGCCGTCCGGGTATCTTCCGGGTTGCCCGCAAAACGGCTCAGGTAGCCGGACAACAACAATTGCTGTTGGTCGATCAGGGTGCCGACGGCGCCTTCGAATACACCACGGCTGCTGACCGGCCAGATCAGCAACGAAACGAAACTATAGACAACGATGCCGACGGTCGTCTGCTGAGTGCGTAACACCGCCCGATTGAAATCGTACACCGCGTCCGGTTCGGCGGTGATCGCGACGATGGGCACGGTAATTCCCGCCATGAACCAGAAATACCAGCGTGTTGTGCCTCCCATCATATAGGTGCACAAGGCGATAAAAAGGTTCATCAGGATTATGAAAAGCCAGCGATCCTGCGGGAAAATGGCCAGAATGGCAAGACCCACCATGGCCCCGAACAAGGTGCCGAAGACGCGTAAGATCCCCTTGTTCAGGGAGCTGCCGAGCTCGCTCAGCCCGCAGGACACCACCGCAAAACCGGCCCAGTAGGGAGTCCCCCACCCTTGTGACAGGCTGATGGCATAGACGATAACAATTGCCGTCGCCAGCTTGAATGCGTCTCTAAACCGGGCCGATACCTTCATAAACGGGCTGATTCAGCTGGGAGTGCCATGGCCGCTACAGGTGAGCGTGGGTGCCGCCACGATCAATCTTTCCGCAAGCGTCATGGAACTCCGGAGCGCCCCACGTTGAAACAGTACCCCGAAGCCGCGCCTGATGCGTTGCTGGTCCTCGGTCGAATCGTAAAAGTTGACGCCGTTGAAACAAATGGAGCCGTTAGCCGGCCGTTTTACACCGGTCAGCCCCCGCATCACCGTACTGTTGTCGCCGCCGCTGCCTCCCATGATGATGAATAGATCCCCTCGATTTACGGAAAAACTGATATGCTGTTGCACCACATAGTTGCCATAGGCACGGGTCATGTCTTGGACGACGATATGTGGTTGTGCGGTCTCAGCCATGTAGTTTCTCCTTCACATCGACCTCCTTTTGCGCACATCGAAAAAAGTTGTTACCTGGATATGCGATGGCTTCGTAAAAACCCCAATTTCGGTGATTGTGGACTTGAACCGAAATCCATAATCATTTGAAATTACTGGATTCCCGTTTTCACGGGAATGACGAAAGCAAGCAATTTTGAGGTTTTTAGAGCGCATCAATTAATTAGGCAAAGAAAAACATGCGCAGTCTAACATATTTCCCACAACCGGTACATTACCCAAAAGAAGTATTTCTCTGGAGAGCCCCGCAAAGGAGCAATGTTTGTTCACAATGAAGGTGTGAGAGAAATGTTACCCCCAGAGCGAGTGGATGTTCCAAGGAGCAAATTTATAGAGCAACGAAAAGGGTGGGCGGAAAGGGTATTTTTGACATTTCCCTTTACATGGGGCTGCCGGATTTACATGATGACCATCTTAGTCTCGCAGCTAATTGCACACCTGCAAGATCCAGAATTCATCACGATGCCGGCCGCCGAAAAGCGAAGTTTTTACGACGCCATCACCTATTGAAAGTTGATGTAGACCGGCGGGTACTTTATCCTGGTATTGCCGATATCGGCCATACCCATTACCTGCTCGGGGGTGAGCAGTGCCGGTTTGTCTTCGTTGAAAAACAGCTTCATACCTCCAGAAACCGCCGATGCCGCCTGCTCATCATAGAGCTCGTTATAGATCTTGACCTTTAAGTCAGGCGACCCGTGCCCGTCAAGATTCATGATCAGATCAATGTTGTCATACTTTTTGACGGAATCTTTGCCGGAAACCATACTTTCCCTGAACATATGAACGAGCAGTACCTTGCTCTGGCTGATATTGTTCTTCTCCAGGTAATCATGCATGGCGGACTGCACGGCGTTTATCTCATCGCCTGAAATATGGCCGATCACTTTTCCCGGCGGCACGTCAAGCCCATTGACCTCAAATTCCGGATCGATTGCCAGATGCACATTGTCGTATTTGAGATATTTCAGGACCGGCTGGATCGCCTCAGACGGCGTCATCTCGCCCAACTGCAGGTCGATGATGACGGCAAAATCATGCTGCCTGGCACTGTTGATGTAAAGCATCATTTTGTCATCCGACAAAGCGGATATGTAGTCCTGATCATTGCCGGGATCACTGGTGGCTAGACCGTAGATGAGATGAAAGGCGGGAATTACCGTCTTTCCCGTTACCTTGCCATACTCATCGGCTTTTGCCTTGACGAGCGGCACCAGTTCTTCCACCGAATGCTGCCCGAGCACGCCGAGTGATTGTGCGTTCGGGCGGCCATAATAGCCGAGCATCAAGGTCGTCCCGTCAAAATAACCGGAATCGGCATGGGCGGCAGAACCATATGAGGCTGTAACGATCAAAACGATAGCGCATAGAATGTGTTTCATAAGGTTTACGGACTCCTTGCCTGATGCGGCCGATTGTAACGTATGGGAACTTTGCAAAATGGCCTTTTCGCCCGATTTCGTCGTTGCTCAAAAAATTTTATCCTCGGAATATCATTCCGGCCGCAGGTAAAATTTTCCTCTCGCCTTGATCTTGAACGAAAATTCTCATTTTTCAAGACTCCCATATGATGATTAATTCGTGAAAACCCTGATATTGCTTGCTTTCGTCATTCCCGCCCTCGATAACAACACTCAAGGGCAGGCTGCAGCGGGAATCCAGTAATTTCAGTTAATTACGGATTTCGGGTCAGCTCCATCATGACGATAGTAGGGGTTTTTACGATTCCATCATATGATTGGTGGTACTACCACCGACATTGCCGAGACTATCTCTTGCGTAGGTGAGCGTGATAGCATTATTCACCGATTTGCAAAGGCGCCTCAATGATCTCCTCCGCTCCCTCGCCAATCTGCTTAACCCCTTCACCGGTTCCTTCCAGGGTGCCGGATACGGTACCGGTTACCGGGTCGTTTCGTTCGGTTGATTCACCGATTCCTTTTGGTATCTCAGCCGGTGAAGTAACAATTTTTCCGGCCCCTTCAACCGTCTGACTGACTGGGCCGTCAGCCTGGGCGAACGCGACTGAGGAAAAAGTGCCGCAGATCATTGCGGCCAGGGTGAGGGGAGCGAGAAAGCGCATCGATTTTCGGTTTTTTATCATCATTTTTTTCCCTTTTGTACATGGTTGACTGGTTGACTGGTTGACCCAAAGATTCATTGTCGGATCACCAGCACTTATTGGTAAGCAGTTTTTAGTACGGTGCAAAAAATATTTTACTCTATCGCCGCATTGCCTGCTATTCACTATCTCGAGAGTACTGAAGCAGTAGGTTGATTTTTTCAATGTTATCGTCAAGGAGCAGCTTTTTAAGAGTCCATCAAATACCTGATCGACCCCTATAAGACAAAAGGGAACCTTGCAAAATGGTCTTTTCGCCCAACCTCATCGTTGCTCCAAAAATTTTATCCTCGGAATATCGATCCGGCCCGCGGTAATATTTTCCTCGCGCCTTGATCTTGAACGAAAATTCTCATTTTTCAAGGCCCCCGAAAGAGTTTGAAAACTATGCCAGTGTCATGTCAAGTTTCAGATGTTCTACCATTGCGCCGTAATTTTGGTTTCCCGCAAGGCGCGAAAGAGGGCGCATAGCAGCGCTATGTAAGCGAATGAGCTTTGATGTCGGGAAGCCAAAAGGACACGCAAGATTGAACAGATGAGGCTTGACAGGACACTAGAATGTAGATTCCCCTGGTCAACGGGTTTGGCGGAAACCATCATGGCTATTTTTTAACGCACGAAGGTGCAAACAACATTGCCTATGCCCTGTTCGGCTTTCCAAGTCTGGCGGATTATGAACGCTATCGGGAAAAGATCAAAGTCGACGGGAAATGTCTTGCGGCCTTTGACTATGCCACTATTCGCAGGGCATATATAGCGCTCTGGGAGTAGCAAGCCGGCCTGGGCAGATCGTGAATACCGCCATATAAAACGACAAAGTAGTGAGATAAACAGCAGGGGTGGGGTCTGGGTGGCTGTAATTACTGGAATCTGTAACTTGAGCGTGCAAAGTTGGGTTAGTGGTTGCTGATGAGCTTTTTTTTCGGTCCCGAAATCGTCTGCGCACCGCCGGCAGGTGAGGGGCCATTTGCCCGGGACTCGATGCTCCCGCTTATATCCAGGTTTTTTTCGAGGGTCTGGTAGGCCAGATAATATTTAAAAATGTTGGCGACGTACTGGACGGTCTCGCGACCGATCCGTTTGGCGGCGATGAGTTCCACGTTGCGAAACCAGCGGTTGGCATCGAGCCCGGTTTCCGCCGCCTCTTTGCGTAGCCTTGCCACGCGGGCCGGTCCGGCGTTGTAGGCGGCAAAGGCGAACAGAACCTGGTTGGTTTCATCGATGTTCGGGTCGTCGGCGAAATAGCGGTCGATTAAAAAGCGGAGGTACTTCGTTCCCGCGTGGATGTTGGGATCAAGCTCTTCAATGTTGGGAATGCCGACGTTTTCATCCTGCGCGGTGCTTGGCAGAAGCTGCATGATGCCCACCGCTCCGGCGGCGCTTCGGGCGCTATGATCGAGCTGTGATTCCTGGTAGGCAAGTGCCGCCAGCATCAGATAGGGAAAGTCATACTGGCTGCCGTATTTTTTGAAGTAGTCAATGGTGTTTGCAAAGCGCTGCAGATGCTCGGTCTGCACCTCATCGGTAATATAGGAGGCATCCATCAGATAGCGCTTGATGAGGATATTGCCCATGGTTGTACCGACTTTGTGGCCTTTCATGAACTCATTGACGATACCCTTTAGTTGTGGACTGTCTTTCCTGAAAGCCCAGCCAATCGCCCCATCGGTACGAAATTTAACCCCGGGGTGAAGGGTAATATTGTCAAATACCTGGGCCCACAATTCTCCTTTGTGGAAGTCGATCACCGTGTAGTCTATTAACGAGGCGTTTACCATCTCCAGCAGGTCCTCATCTTCGAGATTCTCGTCGGCCTCGACGATGACCACCTCGGCCTTGCCCATGGATCGCATGGTCTCGTTGAGTTTTTCAAGACTCTCATAATAGCTGCTTGATTTACGGACATATATCTCTTTCCCACCCAATTCGAAAACAGAGGTGACATCACCATGATCGGCGCTGGTGACCAGGATTTCATCGATCCCGGTGGCCAGCGGGTCGCTGAAATCCACCAGAGCCAGACGGTCGTCACTGATGGTGAGGTTGCCCGCCGCGATATCACCTTTGCCCTCGATCAGCTTGGTGATCAATTGATCCCGGGTGGTGGGGATATAGAGCATATCAACTCTGAGAGTACCGGTGTTAAACGACTCGTTGACGAATTTGTCAAACATCTCCAGCGCTTCAAAGGTGACACCGCGCGGCTGCAGACCGTCGAAGAAAAAAAATGTGCGGCTGTAAGGCACCAGGACGCGGATAATACGGTCTTCAACCATTTCTTCCAAATCGCCGGTAAATGGTTCAATAAGCCGCTCCAGTTGCTCAACGCTTAAATCAGTCGATAAGGCGGTGGAGGCGTCGGCCGGGCAGGTACAGGCAGTCGCCGACACAATCATGAAGCATATCGCCCAGAAGATAGAACGATTCATAAATGTCTCCGTTACAAGAACATCGTTTAGAGTGTGGGTTCGTCCCGGCGCGGGGGATGCGGTGTGTCCATCTTCGTTTTTACCGCCACACCCAGTTCCGGAAAGGGTTGAGCCCGATCAATCAGGCTGCCGCGCCCGGTGGCGAGTTTTATCATCGCCTGGTCAAAACTGGTGCGACAGCTATCGAGTTGTCTGCCCAGCCTTTCCATGTCATCGACAAAACTTTTCAGTTTGTCGTACAGCGCTCCCGCCCGTTCGGCTATTTCGCGGGCGTTGCGGTTTTGTTTTTCGCCCTGCCAGAGATGATTGATGGTGCGCAACACGGCCAGCAGGGTGGTGGGGGTGACGATTATTACCTGGCGGGCATGCATTTCGTTAAGAAGCGTTTCATTATTGTCGACAACGCTCGTAAAAGCCGCATCAATAGGAATAAACATCAATACAAAATCAAGGGAGGTGATGCCCTGCAAGGAACTGTAATCTTTGCCGCTCAATGATTTCATATGTTGTCTAATTGCCTGTAGATGCTGCTCCAGGGCCGTGGCCCGATCGCCGTCGGTGACCGCGCCGACATAGCGCTGCCAGGCTGAAAGCGATACTTTCGAGTCAATCACTACGTCCCTGCCGCCGGGCAGGCGGACAATCACATCGGGTTTGCGCAATCTATTATCATTCGTACGCCATCCCGTTTGGGTCACATACTCGTGACCGTTTCGCAACCCGGCGTGCTCGAGCAACCGCTCTAGTATCATTTCTCCCCAATCGCCCTGGGTTTTGCGGTTACCGGTCAGCGCCCGGCTGAGCTGAGCGGCCTCCTCATTGAGTCGCTGATTTAATTCTCTGAGGTGCAGCAGCTCCTGCTTTAATGAGGCACGATCCCTGGTTTCCTCGGTAAAAATGGTCTCTATCCGGCTGCCGAACCCGGAAATCTGCTCTTTTAGGGGTTGCAGCAGCGAAGAGATGCGCTCCTGATTGATAGAGGAGTAAGAATGTATTTTTTCATCGATTATCTGGTGGGCGAGGTTGTCAAAAACGGTGTGCACCCGGGTTTCATTATCCTGGAGCATGGCGATTTTTTCGTGATAATGGCGCTCATCGTCCTGCCGCTGTTGTTCAAGAACGCGAAAATCTGTTCGCAGCTGCTCGTATCCGCGGCGCCATCTCTGCACCCGAAATTGCGGCAACACGTATCCGATGCCGATTCCTAGTGTAAGTGAGGCCAGGGCAACGACCCGGACATCTGGCGATGCCGCCAGCATCGACCAGAAATATTCAACCATAGGGCGAAACTATCAGCCCGGCGGCCACAACATGGCGCGGCCGCCGAGGAAATGGACGTGTAGGTGAAAGACGGTTTGACCGGCACCGGCGCCGTTGTTGATAACCACCCGGAAATCACTACCAATGCCGTGCTCTTGGGCCAGACGCGTGCCTTGTTTGATGATTTTTCCCATCAACTCAATATCTTCGTTGGCCATCGCGACGGCATCCGCTATGTGTTTTTTGGGGATGACGAGAAAATGTTTCGGCGCCTGTGGGGATATATCCCAAAACGCCAGTATTTCATCATCTTCATACATCTTATTGGCGGGAATATCCCCGGCTACAATCTTGCAGAAAATGCAGTCAATCATTCTCTCCCCTCATTGCGTGAATAGCAAAACTTGAAATCGCATTTTACCAGCAATTACCTCTCCTTATCCCAACAATTAAAAAGTGGGGATAGAGGATGTTTTACGACCCCATCCGTGCCTACTGAGGATAGCTGAATGACAGCTCATCCTCGTTCATATCCACCAGCACCTTGCCGCCTTTGCTCAGGTTGCCGAACAAAATCTGTTCGGAGAGCACGTCGCCGATCTCTTTCATGATCAGGCGCCGCAGCGGCCGGGCGCCGAAATCGGGGTCGTGGCCCTTACGTGCCAGCCAGGTGCGGGCCGCGTCGGTAAGCTCGATTTTGACCTTTTTCTCGCTCAATTGCTCCTCCAGTTCACCGATCAGTTTGTCCACCACCCGTTGCATCGATTCATTGCTCAGGGTTGCAAAGGTGATCACCGCATCGAGACGGTTTCTGAACTCTGGTGAGAACAGTTTTTCCACCGCCTTTACCCCCTTGGTCTTCTTTTCGCTGACAAAACCGATGGATTTGGCGGTCAACTCGCGAGCCCCGGCATTGGTGGTCATGATGATGATGACGTTGCGAAAATCAGCCTTTCTGCCGGAGTTATCGGTCAAGGTTGAGTGATCCATGACCTGCAGAAGGATTGAGTAGATATCCATGTGGGCCTTCTCAATCTCGTCAAGAAGCAGGACGGAATAGGGATGCTTGCGAATGGCCTCGGTAAGCAGACCGCCCTGATCGAATCCCACATAGCCGGGCGGCGCTCCAATCAGGCGGGCAACCGCGTGCTTTTCCATATACTCGCTCATGTCAAAACGCTCGAAATGGACCGTCAACGCCTGTGCCAGCTGGCGTGCCACCTCGGTCTTACCCACCCCGGTGGGCCCGGCAAACATAAAGGCGCCGGTGGGCGCGTTGGGATTGCCCAGGCCGGCGCGGGATCGCTTCACCGCCTGCACAATCGCCTCCAGGGCCTGATCCTGGCCGAAAATTACCGATTTGAGCCTGGTTTCCAGATCACGCAGCGATTCCGTATCCGAGCCCCGCCGCGAGCGTGCCGGGATGCGGGCGATGGCGGAAACCACCCGTTCTACATCAGGCACCTTGACCATACCGTTTTGCCGCGACTCCAATCGAAACATGGAGCCCACCTCATCCATGATATCGATGGCCTTGTCCGGCAGAAAACGCTCGTTGATATAGCGATCGGAAAGCTCGGCCATGGCCCGCAGGGCCGTTTTCGAATAGCGGATACTATGATGTTTTTCATAGCGCCCCTGCAGTCCCTGAAGGATCCGGTGGGTATCGTTCACGGAGGGCTCTTCGATATCGATTTTTTGAAATCGCCTGGACAGGGCACGATCTTTTTCTATGTGATTGCGATATTCCTCGTAAGTGGTGGAGCCGATACAGCGGAGACTGCCTGACTGCAGGGCCGGTTTGAGCAGGTTGGAGGCATCCATGGAACCGCCGCTGGTGGCGCCGGCGCCGACGATGGTGTGCATCTCATCGATGAACAAAATGGCATTGTCCTTTTTCTCGATGGCGGCCACCACCGCTTTGACCCGTTTCTCAAAGTCACCCCGATACTTGGTGCCCGCCACCAGCGAGCCCATATCCAGCTGGTAGATGTCCACATCCTGCAGTAAATCCGGCACCACCGGTTTCTCGCCCCGTTGCCGGGCGCATTGATCCTCGTAAATCCGCAGGGCAAGCCCTTCCGCCATGGCGGTTTTGCCCACCCCGGTTCCCCCACCAGAAGCGGGTTGTTTTTCTTGCGCCGACACAGCACCTGCATGATTCGATTTACCTCACGGCCCCGGCCAATCAGCGGGTCCAGTTTACCCTCGCGGGCCAGTAAGCCGTAATTTAAGGTAAATTCCGTCAGTGCCTTGTCTTCCTTGTCGCCGCCGGTTTTTTGTCCCGATTTGTCGGGGCCCGGCGGCGGATGCGGCAGCGGTTCTCGCTGCAGTCCCTCCGGCATCTCATGAGAAATGAGATTGACCACCGCCATGCGGCCCACGCCGACGGAACTGAGGAAATAGACGGCGTGTGACTCGGTTTCCGAGAAAATCGCCACCAGCACGTCGCCTGAATCCACCTCTTTTTTGCCGCAGCTCTGAACGTGGGCAACTGCCCGCTGCAGTACCCGGTTAAAGGCGATCGTCTGGGTCGGGTCACCGCCGGTTGCCGCCGGGATGGTCGGTATTTCTTCAGAAAGAAACGACTCCAGCCGCTGTTTAAGGGTATCCACCGAACCACCGCATTCACGGATGATATAGGTGGCGAGGTCGTCATGCAGCAAGCCGTAGAGCATGTGCTCCACGGTGACGAACTCGTGTTTGTGTACCTTTGCCTCTTTAATTGCTTTTATCAGCGATGCTTCAAGGGTCTTGCTTAACATGGTTGCACTCACATGGGTTATTCCTGCTCCATACTGCAACGGAGCGGGAATTGATTTTTTCTGGCTAATTCATGAACAATTGTAATCTTCGTTTCACATATTTCCCTGGTGTAGATACCCGCGATGCCGACCCCGTCATTGTGAACGTTCAACATGATGCGGGTGGCCTCATGCTTGGTTTTTTGGAATATATTTTCCAATATTGACACGACGAACTCCATGGTCGTGTAATCATCGTTATGTAACAACACTTTAAAGCGTGGCGGCTCTTTTGTCTCCACCCTTTCATCGGTGAGTACCTCGCCGTGCAGCTCTGTATCGCTATCAGCCATTGTCTGTTTGTTTTTTGTTACCTGCTGCCCGTAAAATCCAGAATCAGTCTAAATTATAATCGCGCCGCCGCGCTTTTCAATGGATGCGCCGTGTCCGGTTCCGCCGGGCGCCGGTGAGCAGGGCGTGCAGTGAGATGAGAAGCTCTTCGACGATGAGCATATCTGAGACCGGCGATCTCTTAAGCTTATAATCGGCCGATAAGATCATCCGCAGTGCCTCTTTCAAAGAGGTTATTGATAGGTTCTCGGCGATCAGGAAATTTTGCAGCAGTCCAAAGGGATGACCTTTGAGATACTCGCCGCCACCTGCTTTGTCCTTAAGCGCCGGCAGGTAGTGATTGGTAAACTCACCATAGCTCATACGCCGGCGCCAGACCGGCTCAGCAATCATTTGCAGAGCCCGCACAGCGAGCAGTTTACGGATGAAGTTACGAAGCATCGCGATAACGGCCAGGCTGTGGATACCGTCACCGCGCAGATGGTGGTAGATGGTCAGTGTTTTGGCCATATCGCCCTTGACCAGGGCCTCGCTGAGCTCAAATATGGCGTCTTCACGTGTTCGCCCGACCAGCAGGATAACATCCTCTTTGATAATTGATATCCGATCTCCCAGATAGAGGGCGATTTTTTCCAGCTCAACGGCAAGAGCGGCGGGATGATTACCGATCAGGTTATACAGCGCTTCGATGGTATTCTGGTCGATATTTTTTTTAAGCCGGGTGCAGGTGCGTTGCGCAGTTTCAAAAAAAACGGTTTTTTGCTCTTTTTTATCCGGCGTCCTGCTTCCCTCAGGGATCGAGCAATCGATTATCTCACCATGCTTTTTCACGATGGTGAAGAGTTTTTTCCGCTTATCCACATGCTCGGCGACGAACACCACCACCACCCCGGGCGGCAGCCCTTTTTCGATGGAGGCGGCAAATGCGGCATCGGCACCGGCGGTTGAGCTTGTTTTTTTTACCGCGGCCTGCCGTACGATCTGATCAGCCCAGCCGATCTCGCCACCGGGATGGGCAAAGCCAAACCACTCACGCCAGAGGTCGGCGCTGATCTGCGAGAGAACCAGGGCCGCTGGATCATCGAGCGGTGGGATGAATGAGACGAACTGGCGCAGCGCCCGCACGGTTTCCTTCTCATTTCCGCTCTGGTGGGCGGCAACACTTTTTTCCCAGAGATCGGAAGCGTGCTGTCTGGTTTGGAAAAAATTACACGGGCTCACCCTGAACAATTGGATGCCCGGCAAGAGTGAACGGGTAAAGAGCTTAACCCGCAGTTGTTCCACCGGCGTGGTCAGTCCATCGATGGAGTGAACGGTGATCTCGTGGTGATCGGTAAACGTCTGGATCACCGTTTGGCCAGCCTCGCTGCTCAGATAGCTCTCGCCCCAGCAGAGAAATAGTTGCGGCGGGTCGGCGGAACCAATGGCGTTGCCCACCGCCTCCGGTATGGTTCGCTTATGAACGGGCACCCGTCTTTTCGTCGGCGGCGGCCATGTGGTATAAAATGGCCGGCAGTGAACCGGGCATCAGATATTCATCACGGGTGGCACCGGGCACCAGCAGGGAGGGGTCGTCGGCCACTTCGCGCCAATCGTTGGTATTATCAGTCAGGGCGACAATTTCCAACAGGCGGCGGTTGAACAGATTGTTGATGGCGGCCCTGCCGATGCCCACCGTGGCGAAGATATCCACCCGATTGGCGAACAGCGAGTTCAGCTCCTGATAGGCACGAATCCCCCCGCACGAGCCGACGCTCACAAATCGCCGCGGCGCCGGCATGTCGGTGAAACTGAGCTCACCCTGTTCATAGAGTGCGGTAAGCGGGTCGAAGAGGTGTTCGTCTCGCCAATAGCTGTGCCCGCGCTGGGCGTACATCTCATAGCCGTGGCTGAAAAATCGTTTCAGCAGGGTGGCCTGGCGTTTTTCGCCCTGATAAAAACCGACTGCATGGGAACACTCAATGGCGTTAACGGTTTTCACCCATTCAACGATCAGCGGGGATATCTGTAACAATGGATAGAGCTGATCAATGATGATATCGGGCCGGTTGGGCCACCGGCTGATGACGTGTTGTACCTGTTTCCCCGCCGTGCTCACGGCGGGTTCACCGCTTAATTGCACGGACAGGCGGGGACGATAGCCGTGATCGGCAAGATGCAGGCAGTTGGTGCGATAGGAGTAGCGACCGTCGTCATCATCTTGAAAGATAGAGAGGCTTTTCAGGGCGCCGTCCGCTTTCCAGTGGTTGAAATCGGCGGTGATAAAGGGGGCAAGGCTCACTGTTCCACGTGCTGCCAGCAGCTCCGTTATCTTCTCTTTACAGGTCTCGGTGAGCAGCTCCGGGTGGGTGGTGCGATAATGGTCGAGGATGACCCTAATCTGCCGTGAGAGCAGCGGTGGTGCACCGCTTTCGGCGTTCAGCAGGGTATCGATGAGAAATGCGCGGCCAGGGGTCTGCAAAGAGCGCAGCAGGGTCTGGAAGGTGGCGGCAAAGAGTATCAGGCTTTGTTCATGAGCCAGGGCCGATTCGCACAGCAGCCCGATAATCACCTGTTGTGATGCTTCATCTGCCGGCAGCAGCGTGGTAAGCTTACCCTTCTGGGCGCAGCTCACCAGAAAATCGGCAACAAATCGCTTGGCCGGATCGATGGTTTCAAGAAAAACCAGGACATTGTCATCGAATTGCCCCTGCAGCCGGGTTTTAAAAACAGGGATCAGCACATCTCGAAATGAGGAGTCATATAACTCACCGCCACGACACAGCAGGGCGTACAGTTCCGGTACCGACTGCTCCTCGGCTGTGGCGATGCGGGCAAAGGCGGTTGCCTCACGAAGCGTGGTGATGGCGGCGGCACGTCTTCCGGCGGTAAGCGCTGCCGAAAAATCCTGCTGGTGCCGAGCCACGGCACGAGGATGCAGATGGTTAAACAGGGTGGTGAGGTGTTCCGGTGAAGTGTTGGCCAGAGTGGCGGCACTGATCTCCACCCCACCCTGATCGGTTATCGCATGCAGGTGGTTGATCCGCTCAATAACCGGGTCGGCGCCGTCGATAAGCGCCGTAAGGAGCAACGATTTTTCTGCCTGCGAGAGCGTTTGGAAGGCGGCCAGGCGCTGTTGCGGAGCAAAACGAAAATAGGCGGCAAGCCAGAACAGCGGATCCGCCTTGGTTTCATCTCGGCTGGCAAGCAGTGCTTCAAGGCGCGCGATGTCGGCATCGGCCAGCTCCGTGATTGCCGAAGCCATCGCCAAGGCGCCCTCAGCGTCGATCGGCGCGGCATCTATCGCCGCCTCTGTCAGCCGCTGCCGACTCGGGTTCATGGCGATCAGTAGCCTGCCGGCGTCAACGGCCTGGGTGCCGCGTAAGCCAGTTACGCTATATATGGATTGTGCCGCCCAGTGACCGCTGCTGCCCATTTTTGCGAGCTGGGCAATCAGCTCAAGGAGCTGGGCGGGACTCAGTTCTTTGGCGCCGGCGAGCGGGACGATCGCCTGCCGGGCCGAAAATGGCAGCCCACTGCTTTGTTCAAGGATACGCCAGCCCTCCTCAATACCGGCGCCCGGCAGCTCGAACATCAGCTCGAGCAGGGCCAGCTGGTCAAAATAGAGGTCAAAAAATACAAGTGTTTCAAGGGCTTGTACCGCCTGCTCGGCGGTGATTTCGGGATGTGCGGTGAACAGACGCAGGGCGTATTGTTTTGTGTAGGGCAGACTTTTAACGGTATCCTGGTGATATTGATAGAGTTCATCATCAAGGCAGCTCACCTGGCTGAAATAGGCCAGGGTAATATCATCAGAGGTGACGATGTCGGCGGCACCGGCACTTGTTCCGAAGACGGCGGTGATGCCAAGCAGCACGATTGCCCATACCGCGCTACGCAATGGACGAGAAAAGTGACGGTCTTCGATTGTCAGAAAAGCGGCAGGGTAGTTCCCTGGTTTGGTGTCGTACCAATCATATTCGTCACCACACCGCGCCATGCTTAATTAGCGCAACGATTCGTTGAGTGCGGCAAGTGCTTTATTGCCGGGACACAAAGTTTTTTCATCGAGCTGATTCAGTGGGGTCGCCACCGTCTTGTTGATGTCGTGAAACTCTTCGCTGTCGGGGTTGAGATAGAGAAATCCGGTCAACAGCAGTTCGTTGTATCTGGCCTCCTCAATAGCGGCTATGGCATCTTTTCGATCGGTAACGATGTGTTGTTCCTCCTGCTTGAATAATTTGATAATCGAGCCGTCATGCAGGGTTACCGGAACCGCCGTATTGTCGGGATATTCGGTGGTGATTTCCTGGCGCAGGGGGATGAAATCAAAGGTGTTGGTTACCTCCATGTGATCGCGCACCCAGGAGTAACTTTTTGTTGATGTGGGGGCGTTGTTGAAGGTTACGCAGGGTGAGATTACATCGATGAAGGCAAACCCGCGATGAGAGATTGCCGCCTTGATGAGTGGAACCAGCTGTTTTTTGTCTCCGGAAAAGCCGCGAGCGACAAACCCGGCACCAAGCTGGATAGCCAGTTCACACAAATCGATGGATTCAAATGAGACCGGCGCCCCCTTGCGGGTTTTTGAACCCTTGTCGGCGGTGGCGGAATCCTGTCCCTTGGTGAGCCCGTAACAGCCGTTGTTCATGACAATGTAGATCATGTTGAGATTACGCCTGACCACATGGGCGAATTGTCCCAGCCCGATGGATGCGGTGTCGCCGTCGCCAGAGACTCCCAGATAAATTAACTCACGGTTGGCCATGTTGGCGCCGGAGGCCACCGACGGCATGCGACCGTGCACCGAGTTGAAACCGTGCGACCTGCCGAGGAAATAGGCCGGTGTTTTCGACGAGCACCCGATACCGGAAAGCTTCACCACATGGTGCGGGGGAATCGACATTTCAAAAAACGAGGTGATAATAGCGCTGACGATGGAGTCGTGACCGCACCCGGCGCACAGCGTGGAGATACCTCCTTCGTATTGCTTGCGGGTGTAGCCGATGTCGTTCTTTTGCGCTTCGGGGTGGCGAAATGCGGGCCGGTTATAACTCATGATTGCGTCTCCTTGGCGGACGGCAGCGTCGGTCTGAGAAATCCTTTGGTGCGGGCCAGAAGGGTGGCATGGATCTGGTTGCTGATCATGGTTGCGGTGATCGGCAGACCGTTGAAGTTGGTTACCGAAACGAGCTTTCCGGGCGGCAGCTGGCATTCGCCGGTGAGCAATATCTTCATCTGCGAATCGCGGTTCTGTTCAATGACGAACACCACCTCGTGCTGATTGATAAAATCAAATACCTCGGGCTGGAAGGGAAAGGCGCGGATGCGCATGCGGTTGATTACCACCCCGCCGGCCGCCAGTTTATCCAGGGCCTCACCGGCCGCGGCGGTGGTTGAGCCGAAGAAGATGGCACCCAGCGGCGCCTGGTTGTCGGAAATATCTATCATGGGTTCCGGCACCAACCGTCGAGCCGTCTCCCACTTGTTCAAGAGCCGCCGCATGCCGCGCTCGTAGGCGGCGCTTTCCTCGGTGTAGGCGGCAAACTCGTTATGTGAGGTGCCTCGTGTCACATAGGCGCCGCGCTCCGGGTGGGCGCCGGGAATGGTGCGGTAACAGATACCATCCCGGTCGACGTCCAGATAACGACCCCAGGGACGATCCATCTTGTCGAGCTCGTCGTACCCCAGCACCTTGCCGCGATCGTAGCAGTGCCGGTCATCCCACTCAAGCGGCTCACAGATATGTTCATTCATGCCCAGGTCGAGATCGCTCATCAGAATTATCGGGGTCTGCAGGCGATCGGCCAGGTCAAAGGCCTGGGCGCTCATTTCAAAACACTCTTTCGGGTCACAGGGGAGCAATAACACGTTGCGGGTATCGCCATGGGAGGCATAGGCGCAGGCCAAAATGTCGGACTGCTGGGTTCTGGTGGGCATGCCGGTAGAGGGCCCACTGCGCTGCACATCGATGAGCACCACCGGAATCTCGGCGAAATAGGCAAGGCCGAGAAATTCAGCCATAAGGGAGATCCCCGGACCCGAGGTCGCGGTAAACGAACGGGCTCCGTTCCAGGCGCCGCCGATGGCGATACCGATGGCCGCCAGTTCGTCTTCTGCCTGGATGGCGGCATAACGCTTTTCACCGGTCTCGGGGTCGGTCCGGTACTTTCTGGCGTAGCGTTCAAAGGCCTCGATCACCGAGGTCGACGGAGTTATCGGATACCACCCCGCCACCGTGGCGCCGCCATAAAGAGCGCCTAAGGCGGCGGCACTGTTGCCGTCGATCATGATCCGTTCCCCTACCCCGTCAGCGCTTTTGATGGTGAGTCCGCAGACGCCGTGATGATGGGTATGGGCGTAGTCGTAGCCGAGCCGCAGAGCGGTGAGGTTGGGCTCCGCCAGCTTCGGTTTTTTGGCGAATTGCAGACGTACCGCCTCGTTCATGGGCTCCAGACCGATATCAAACAGAGCGGCCAGGGCGCCGATGTAGATGATATTTTTCATCAGTTGACGCAGCCGGCTGTCGCCGAACTCATCGTTGCAGAGCTGGGTCAGCGGTACCCCGATAGTGGTGATGTCATCGCGGGTGAAACTGTCCGGCAGCTCACGGGTGGAATCATAGAAAAAATAACCGCCGGGTAACACCATATCGTAATCCTGGCGCATGGTCTGGCCGTTTACCGCAATGATAAAATCGGCCCCGCCGCGACGGCCCAGGTGCCCCTTTTCGGTGATACGCACCTCGTACCAGGTGGGCAGCCCCTGGATGTTTGAGGGGAAGACGTTTTTCGGAACAACCGGGACACCCAGACGAAACACCACCTTGGCGAACAGATTGTTGGCGCTGGCTGAGCCGGATCCGTTGACGTTGGCGAAGCGGACAACGAAATCGTTGGTTTTTTCCATTGGTTTCATAGTTGAGATGCCTGTGCCGACTTGTAGAAGAATTTTATCATTTCCCAGGCCGATGTTGGACACCGCTCCGCGCACATGCCGCAATGGAGGCAGACATTTTCATCTTTCACCATCACCCTCCCGGTGGGCAGAGTATCTGATACATAGAGATCCTGGCTTTGGTTGCGGGCCGGGACGATTAGTTGTTCCCGTAAGACTGCTTCCTCATCGTTTTCGATGAAGTTGATGCAATTGGTGGGACAGATGTCCGCGCAGGCGTCACATTCGATACATAGGGTGTAATCAAAGACCGTCTGCACATCACAATTGAGACAGCGTTTGGCCTCCGTCTTGCTGGTCGGTTGGGAAAAGCCAAGCTCCACCTCCACCAGCCGGTCGCGCAGGGTTTTGGCCTTTGCCACGGTGGGCACCTGTTGCCGGTCATCCTCGGTTACGTGACTGTCGTAAATCCAGTCGTGAAAGCCCAGCTTCTGGCCGGCCAGTTTTACCTGGGGGTGGGGACGATCATGCAGGTTTTTGCCCCGGCAGAGCAGATCAATGGAGATAGCTGCCTGATGACCATGTTCCACCGCAATGATGATGTTGGCCGGGCCAAAGGCAGCGTCGCCGCCGAAGAAAACTCTCTCAACGGTGGACTGCAGGGTGACCGGATCGAGAACGGGAAGACCTCTCTCGGTGAACTCGATGCCGCTGTTTTCGTCAATGAAAGGAAAGGCGTTCTGCTGGCCGATGGCAAGCAGCACCTCGTCACAGGCAAAAAAGACCGGCTCCTCGCCGGTTGGCTCCAGCCGGCGGCGGCCGTTTTCGTCGTACACCGGCTGGACCTTGTCAAACAACATGCCGACCAGCCTTCCGTCTTCTATGACAAACTCACGCGGGGTGTGGTTTTCGATAATGGGAATATCTTCCTTAACCGCATCTTCGATCTCCCACTCCGAGGCCTTCATCTCCGCCCGTGGGCTGCGCACGATTACCTTGACATCCTCTCCCCCCAGCCGCCGGGCGGTGCGGCAGCAGTCCATGGCGGTATTGCCGCCGCCCAGAACGAGAACTTTTTTACCAATTTTTTCTACATGTCCCCAGACGACACCGGCCAGCCATTCGATACCCACGTGAATGGTCTTGTCCCCTGCCGCCCGGCCCGGCAGATCGAGGTCGCGGCCACGCGGGGCGCCGCAGCCGACGAATACGGCATCATAGTCCTGGGCAAGCAGATCACGTATGTCGGAGACGTAATGACTGGTGCGGGTGGTGATGTTGCCGAGGTTGGTGATATAGCCGATTTCGGTATTGAGAATCTCCTCAGGCAGTCGAAATGAAGGCACCTGGCTGCGCATAAAGCCGCCAAGCTTGGTCTGATCGTCAAAAATTTCAATCTCATAGCCTAAAATGGACAGGTCGCGGGCCACCGTCAGCGAGGCGGGTCCGGCGCCGATCAGTGCTATTTTCTTGCCGTTTGTCTGGGCGGGAGCCTTCGGCAGCAGCCCCAGAACATCGTCGCGATTATCGGCCGCCACCCGCTTGAGACGGCAGATGGCCACCGGTTCTTCATCGACCCGGGTGCGGCGGCAGGCCGGTTCACACGGGCGGTCACACACCCTGCCCAGGACACCGGGAAAGACGTTGGAGACCCAGTTGATCATGTAGGCCTCGGTGTAGTGCTTGTGCAGGATAAGTCTGATATATTCCGCCACCGGGGTATGGGCCGGACAGGCGTACTGGCAGTCGATTACTTTATGGAAATAGTGCGGATTCTTGATATCTGTCGGTTTCAAAACAAACTCTCGCTAGGTGTTGATAACAATGCAGTATTGCATACAGAAAAGGTGTTGCTGGTATGGACCGTATCACGATTGGCGATACCCGCGGTCGTCGGCCGTTGCCGTCATCTTGTTTATTGCTCACCTTCTTCGGGCAGAATATGGACGGCGCCGCGGTCTGCCGATGACACGAAATGGGCATAAGTCTTCAGTGCCTTGCTGATGGTGCGCTCCCGTGGCGGCGGGGTGTAGGCCTGGGCGCCGCGCTGCTCCTCCCGACTCCGCCGCTCATCCATTTGCTCGGTGGAAAGATGCGCGTTGATGGTGCGTTTCGGGATGTCGATATGGATTTCATCGCCGTCTTCAAGCAGGGCGATGGCGCCGCCGGAGGCTGCCTCAGGAGACACATGGCCGATTGACAGCCCCGAAGTGCCGCCGGAAAACCTGCCGTCGGTGAGCAGTGCGCAGGAGGCGCCGAGTCCTGACGATTTGAGATACGAGGTGGGGTAGAGCATTTCCTGCATACCGGGTCCACCGCGCGGCCCTTCATAGCGGATAACCACCACGTCACCTGGTTCGATGTGGCCGCCAAGAATTGCCTCGCAGGCCTCTTCCTGGGAGGCAAAAATCTTTGCCGTGCCGGTGAACACGAGGATTGATTTGTCCACCCCGGCTGTTTTGACGATGCAGCCGTTTTCGGCGATGTTGCCGTACAGCACCGCCAGGCCGCCATCGGCGCTGTAGGCATGTTCGCGGTCACGGATGCAGCCGGCGGAGCGGTCGCGATCGAGGCGGTCATAGCTGCTGTGTTGCGAGCCCATCGTCAGGTTGCGTTCACCGGCCGGAGCGCTGGCGTAGAGCTGCAGCGCCTCGCTGGTTGCCGATTCCCCCATGATATCGTAGCGGGCAAGGGCATCTTTGAGGTGTAACCCATCGGCCCGCACCACCGAGGTGTCGATAAGACCAGCTCGGTCAAGTTCGCCCATGATGCCCAGTATGCCGCCGGCGCGATTGACGTCTTCAACATGATATGAGGATGACGGCGCTACCTTGCAGAGGTTGGGAACCTGACGTGATAATCGGTCGATATCGGCCATGGTGAAATCCACTCCGGCTTCGTGGGCGATGGCGAGCAGATGCAGTACCGTATTGGTGGAACCGCCCATGGCGATATCCAGCGCCATGGCGTTCTCAAAAGCGGCCTTGGTGCCGATGGAACGTGGCAGCACTGAATCATCGCCATGCTCATACCAGGCCTGTGCCATTTCCACCAGCCGTACTGCCGCCTGTTCAAACAAGGCGGTTCGGTTGGCATGTGTTGCCACCACCGTGCCGTTGCCGGGCAGGGCGAGGCCCAGCGCCTCATTGAGGCAGTTCATGGAGTTGGCGGTAAACATTCCGGAGCATGACCCACAGGTTGGGCAGGCGTGTTGCTCGACGCGGGCAATCTGCTCATCGGAGATGTTTTTATCCGCCGCCATTACCATTGCGTCCACCAAATCATAACGCTTATCGCCGTCGCGTCCCGCCTCCATGGGGCCGCCGGACACGAAGATGGCGGGGATGTTGAGGCGCATGGCGGCGATCAGCATGCCCGGGGTGATTTTATCGCAATTTGAGATGCAGAGCATGGCATCAACCGTGTGGGCATTGCACATATACTCAACGCTGTCGGCGATCAGATCACGAGAGGGCAGCGAGTAGAGCATGCCGTTGTGGCCCATGGCGATACCGTCGTCAATGGCGATGGTGTTGAATTCGGCGGCGAAACAGCCATGTTCGGCAATGATCGCCTTGGCGCGTTGACCGATTTCGTGAAGGTGGACGTGGCCCGGCACGAATTGGGTGAACGAGTTGACAATGGCGAAAATCGGCTTGCCCATCTGCTGTTCGGTCATGCCGTTGGCCCGCCAGAGACTGCGGGCGCCCGCCATACGGCGGCCGGCGATGGTGGTGGCACTGCGAAGCGTTTGCTTCATCGGCGAGCTCCTTTGTTTGTTTGCACAGAATATGAAAAAAAAAATATACATTATTTCCATGGCAGTATACAATGATCCCCGTATCTATTGCACAGAATTTCCCGTGGATTCATGAAAAATAACGATATTGATTATTGGATCAGGGCGATGCTGGCCTCAAATCCCGGCGTCTCCGATCTTATCTTTACCGTCGGCAGGACCCTGCAGGTGGAGTCAGACGGTGAACTGCTGCCGGTGGATGTGCAGCCGCCGTTGCAGAGCTTGACCCCTTTTCAGGCGGAAACCTTTGCCATGCGGCTGATCGGCAGCAACAAGCGGCTGCTGCGCGATCTTATCACCAACGGCTCTTGTGATCTGTCGTATTCCATCGACGAAACGACCCGTTTTCGGGTCAATGTCTTCACCCAGAAGCTCTACCTCACCACGGTGTTGCGAAAGCTGGCCTCCACCGTACCGTCAATTTCATCCATGGATTTTCCGGATGCCTTCGGCTTGATGGCAAGAGAACTCAACGGTCTGATTCTCTTTACCGGGGGAACGGGAACCGGTAAAACAACCTCTCTAGCCACCTTGCTCAACCAGATCAATCATGAGCGTGCCGTTCATGTGATCACCCTTGAAGACCCCATTGAGTATATCCATGAGCATGGCAGAGCCACCTTTAACCAGCGCGAACTGGGAAACGATTTCAGCTCTTATGCCACGGGGTTGCGGTCCGCTTTGCGGCAGGCCCCTAAGATTATTCTGGTGGGTGAGATACGTGACCGGGAGACTATGGAAATTGCCTTGTCCGCGGCGGAAACCGGGCACCTGGTCATGTCTACCCTGCACACTATCGATGCCGGCCAATCGATTAATCGGGTTATATCCATGTTCCATGCCGCCGATCAAGCGCAGGTGCGTAATCGACTGGCCGACACCATCCGGTGGGTTGTAAGTCAGCGGCTATTACCGAAAATTGCGGGCGGGCGGATCGCCGCCATCGAGATACTGAGAACAAGCATCAGGGTTAGGGATTTGATCGTCAATGGGGAGACCGAGGAGAAGACCTTTTACCATGTCATGCGCCAAGGTTCCACCTGGGGCATGCGCACCTTTGATCAGCATATTCTGGAGTTGTTTAAAGAAGGTATCATCACTGAAAACACGGCGCTGCGATTCTCGTCGTACCGCAGCGAAGTTAACCGCGGCATTGACCAGATAAAGGCGGTCAGGGGTGAGGAAACCACCCAGATCGACGGGCTGAGCATGGAAATTGATGATGAAAATAAAAATCAGCTACTGGGGAAATAGGACTTACACCGAATAACAATCATGATTATGGAGATTTTTTGCGGTAAATGCGGCGCCTCATATACGGTGTTCACCAAATCCATGGGCGGGTTGGCTGAGTTTGAGCACAACCGGGTTCTGAACCATACATGTAGAACATGCGGTGAGTTGATTCCAATCGGAGAGAAACTCCCGCGGATCTCTTCTTCACAGCTGGAGACCGGCGTTGTTCCGGGCTCTGCCGGCTTGATAAAACCGCCTCCTCCTCCTGATACCTCCTGGCTGCGGGATAAGGTGTTTGAGGAGGGCGAGATTATCGAGGATATTCCCCTGGCACTGGTGCTGACACCCGAGGGAAGGACACGCGAACAGGTGGTGCAGACCCTGGCTAAACTTGGGTATCGGCCGGAGAGTGTCGACACCACTAGGGTTGCCATGGAGAAACTGCGTTTTTTGAACTATTCCTGCATCGTCATGCATGCCGAGCTCGAGGGGCTGGATCTTATGTACAACCCGGTGCACCGGTATATCTTGGAAATGGCGATGAATGTCCGGCGTCATATCTTCTATGCGCTGATCGGGTCCGATTTTCACACCCTCTACTCCCTGCAGGCGCTGAATCATTCCGCCAACCTGGTGATTAACGATCGTGATATCGGCTATTTCAGTGTGATCATGCAGGTGGCCCTACCCGAATATGAGAACCTGTTCGGCGCCTACATCCAGGAACTCAAGGAGCATGGCTATTCTTGATGATGGTGCCGCAAAAAAAAACCTGTTCCCGTCATGTCGGGGTTGACCGGAAATCGATAATGAATTGAAATTGCTGGATTCCCGTTTTCGCGGAAATGACAGTAAAAATAAATAGTTAGGGTTTTACGGGTGTATTAGTGATCGCAACCAAAAGTGCAGATATTTTTAGTTAGATCAGGCATCATTGTGCTTGCCAGCGAAGTTTTTACAACGCCTTCTTGTAAATTTATCTGAGTAATGCTATACAGTAGCATTTTGCGAAGCGTCATGGGGAGGCACGCCACGGCCGGCATCCCGATGACACATTTATAAACAAAACGGCACGCCCGGAGCGTGGGATACGAAAATCAGATGACCGCGGAAATTAACAACAACACAAACACCACCGAAGAACCCAGTTTTGCCGATCTCTTTGAGATGGAAGAGAACAACACCGTTGTTGAAGTCGGCAACGTGGCCCAGGGAACCATCATCGGAGAAGATGATGAAAACTATCTCGTTGATGTGGGGGACAAGGCCGAGAGCTATATCCCCAAATCAGAATTTCGCCTTGACGAACAGGAATCTATCACGGTCGGTGATTCCATCGAGATTTTCGTAGAGCGACGCAAAGATGAGGGCGGTCTGCTACTTTCCCGGGAAAAGGCGATCGCCATAAAGGTGTGGGAGGAAATCGCCAGGATCCAGGAGGCGGACGGCACCATCGAAGGCCGGATCGACAGCCGGGTCAAGGGTGGCATGTCGGTGGATATCGGGGTACCGGCATTTCTGCCCTATTCGCAGATTGACCTCCGCCCGGTCAAGGACCTCGATGCCTTGATCGGCCAGAGCTTTGATTTTAAAATTCTCAAGTTCAACCGCAAGCGTAACAATGTGGTTATTTCGCGCCGGGTTATCCTGGAAGAAGAACGCAGCAAACTGCGTGAGAAGATGCGCGAGATCCTGCAGGAAGGGCAGATCATTGTCGGTTCGGTCACCAATATCACCGATTACGGCCTCTTTATCGATCTGGGCGGTATGGATGGCTTGTGCCATATCACCGATCTGAGCTGGGGACGGGTGTCACATCCGGCCAAACTCTACAGAGTGGGTCAGGAAGTTGAGGTCAAGGTGCTTAAGTATGACCGCGACAACGACCGGGTGAGCCTCGGCATCAAGCAGCTTCGCGATGATCCCTGGGCAACCGTGGCCGAGCGTTACCCGATCAGCGAAAAAACCGTGGGCAAGGTGGTCTCGATCACCGATTACGGGGTGTTTGTCGAGCTGGAGGAGGGCGTCGAAGGGTTGGTCCATGTTTCAGAGATGACCTGGTCGAAAAAACCCCGCCATCCCTCAAAAATTGTCGCGGTGGGAGACTCAATCGAGGTGGTGGTGCTCAATATCGAACCCGACACCAAGCGCATTTCCCTGGGTATGAAGCAATTGCAGACCAACCCCTGGGATCTGGTGGTGGAGAGTTACCCGGTGGGCTCGATTATCGAGGGCAAGATCAAGAATATTACCGATTTCGGCGTGTTTATCGGTATCGAGGACGGCATCGACGGGCTTATTCACGTCTCCGATCTCTCCTGGACCGAGCGCATCAAGCATCCATCGGAGAAATTCGCCAAGGGCGATACGATCCAGGCGGTGGTGCTCAAAATCGACAAGGAGAACGAACGGTTTTCTCTGGGCGTCAAGCAGCTTATGCCCGATCCCTGGCAGGTCGCTTACAATAACTACCCCTCGGGGACGGTGGTGGAAGGAGAGATCACCAATGTTACCGATTTCGGTATTTTTGTAAAACTCGAGGAGGGGATCGAAGGACTCGTCCATGTATCGGAGATTCCCAAGGATAAAATCGGCGATCCGGTGCAACACTACAAGGTTGGGGATACCCTCAAGGCAATTGTCATTAACGTCTCAGCCAAGGATCGCAAGATCGGCCTTTCCGTAAAGACGCTTGAAGACGAGGGTGAGGCGGCTTCCGTGGAACAGATCAAGAAAGAACAGGCGGAAATCGCCCAGACGGCCCCGGCAACCTTTGGCGACTTGCTCAAGGCGGCGGCGGAAGGCGACCCCAAACCAGAAGAATAGCGGGGGGGGCGAACCTGATAAGATGTACTTATAACGCCTTATCTGGGGCAAGGCGAGGGTGGTTACGGTGAGTGTGCTGAAAAAGGATCTGGTGGATGCAATGAGTGAGAACCTGCCGGTGGGAAAGCAGGATCTCACCACCGCGGTGGATATTATGTTCGCATCGATCAGCGATGCTTTACGTGATGGGCGGCGGGTGGAGATCAGGGGATTCGGCAGTTTCTCGACGCGATCTCGCAAAGCCCGGCAGACGAAAAACCCCCGCACCGGTGTCATCATGGATATTGGCGAACGTCGAACGATTCATTTCACCATGAGCAAATCTCTCAAGCATTCCTTGATCACTGAAAAGGAGTAACGTCCCCCTTACCGACACGGATGATCTCCGGACTGGGACCGGTGAGATCGATGATTGAAGATGGGTCGGGCATAACCTCGCCGCCATCGATAATCAGATCAATCTGATTGCCGATCGCAAGCTCAATGAGATTCGGATCATGCGGGGTAGCCTCGTCATCCGTATCCATGATACTGGTGTTGACCAGAGGCGCGCCGAAAGCGGCAAGCAGCGAGCGGCATATGGTATTGGCCGGTACCCGGATGCCGACGGTCTTTTGCCGGGTTGTCATGATTTTCGGTACCAGCTTGGTGCCGGGAAGAATGAAGGTGTAAGAGCCGGGCAGGTTTTTTTTCAGTAATCGATAGGCGGTATTTGAGACATGAGCGTAATGGCTGATGTTTTTTAGATCCGAGCACATAAACGAGAACGGCTTGCTGGCCGGTCTTTTTTTCAACTGGACAATGCGCCTGACCGCTTTCGCGTTAAAGATATCACAGCCGATGCCGTAGCCGGTATCGGTGGGGTAGCAGATGATCATGCCCTGGGCAAGCAGTTGAGCAACCTGATTGATCAGGCGTGGTTGCGGGTTGTCCGGATTTATTGCGATTAGCTTTGTCATCAATTAGGTGAGTTGGATCTTTTCTATCTCAATATGAGAAAAATATTATAGGCACGCACACGCCATCCGTGATGGTGAGTTGAGCGCCGATACCCTTTATACCCCATAGAAGGAGACGCCATGTTACCAGATGTTGTTGAAATGGCACTGACTTTTGATGATCTGCTGCTGGTGCCGGCGGCCTCCAGGGTCTTGCCCCAGGAGGTATCGCTGGCAACCCAGCTGACTCCTACCATCTCCCTGAAGTGCCCGTTGCTCAGTGCCGCCATGGATACTGTCACCGAATCCGCCACCGCCATCACCATGGCCCGTGAGGGTGGGATCGGGATTATTCATAAAAATATGAGCATCGAGCAGCAGGTGGTGGAGGTGGAGCGGGTTAAAAAATCGGAATCGGGCATGATTATCGACCCCATCACGGTGGAGCGGGAACAGTCGGTTTCCGAGGTGCAGGACATCATGAGCCGATATAAGATATCCGGGTTACCGGTGCTCCACGAGGGTAAACTGGTGGGCATCGTCACTAACCGCGATCTGCGCTTTGTCTCCGATCCAGATCTCAAGGTTGCCGATGTGATGACCGGCAAGAATCTGGTTACCGCCAAGATCGGCATCGACCTGGAGCATTCTAAAGCACTTTTGCACGAGCATCGGATAGAAAAGCTTCTGGTAGTGGATGATACGGGTAACCTCAAGGGGCTGATTACCATCAAAGATATTGAAAAAATCAAAAAATATCCCAATGCGGCCAAGGATACCTTCGGCAGGCTTCTGGTGGGCGCCGCGGTGAGCGCCGGCGGCGGTGCCGAAGAGGCTACCGACAAGCTGATTGCGGCCGGGGTTGATGTGGTGGTGATCGATTCCGCCCACGGCCATTCCACCTACGTTATCCGCGCCCTTGAGGCGCTGCGGGGAGCATTTCCCGAGTTGCCGATAATTGCCGGCAACGTTGCCACCGCCGAAGGCGCCGAGGATCTGATTAAAGCCGGCGCCAGCGGGGTGAAGGTGGGGGTCGGGCCGGGTTCGATCTGTACCACCAGGATCGTCGCCGGGGTCGGGGTACCCCAGGTAAGCGCCTTGCGCGACTGCGTAGCGGTGGCACGTAAATATGATATCCCGGTGATTGCCGACGGCGGCATCAAACACTCCGGTGATCTGGCCAAAGCGCTGGGGGTAGGAGCATCCACCGTCATGATCGGTTCGCTCTTTGCCGGCACCGACGAAACTCCCGGTGAGACCTTTTTGTATCAGGGACGTACCTATAAAGGTTATCGTGGGATGGGTTCCATCGGCGCCATGAATCGTGGCTCCTCGGATCGATATTTCCAGGAAGAGATCAGTGCCACCACTAAACTGGTGCCGGAGGGAATCGAGGGCAAGGTGCCCTATCGCGGCCCGCTTGCCTTGGTCTTGTATCAGATGCTCGGCGGTCTGCGTTCCGGGATGGGCTATGTCGGCGCCGCATCCATTCAGGAGCTGCGGGAGAAGGCGAAATTTGTCAGAATCACCGCCTCCGGCCTGCGTGAATCTCACGTCCACGATGTTATTATCACCAAAGAGGCCCCCAACTATCGGATGGCCTGAACCGTTCAGGGATTATACCGCCCATGAGTGCGCACAGCGAGATAATTGTCGTCATCGACTTCGGCTCCCAGACAACCCAGCTCATTGCCCGGCGGGTGCGGGAGCAGAAGGTCTATTGTGAAATCCATCCCTACACGACCCCGTTTGTCGACATAGAGAAGAAGCGGCCGAAAGGTATCATTTTGTCGGGATCGCCCTGTTCGGTATACGATGAGGATGCGCCCCGTATCGATCCGGCTGTCTTTGATTCAGGTATTCCGGTGCTGGGTATCTGCTACGGGGCGATGCTGATGATTATGGAGCACGGTGGCAGGGTAGCACCGGCATCACATCGGGAATTCGGCAAAACCGAACTTATGGTTCTCGACACATCCGGCTTATTTGCCGGCCTGCGGATAGAGCCGCCGCAGCCCCATCAGGTCTGGATGAGTCACGGTGATCGAATGGAGGAGGCGCCCGCCGAATTTGAGGTCACCGCCACCAGTGCCGGCTCTCCCTATGCTGCCCTTCGACATCGAGATAAACCGCTGGCTGCCGTGCAGTTTCATCCGGAAGTTGTCCACACCCTTATCGGTGTTGAGGTATTGCGCAATTTTATTTTCGGGATGTGCGGTTGTGCGCCCAGTTGGACCATGCAATCTTTTATCTCCTCAACCGTCGCCGAAATCCAGGAGCAGGTAGGAGGCGGTAAGGTGATCTGTGCGCTTTCCGGCGGGGTGGACTCTTCGGTGACCGCTGCTCTGGTGCATCGTGCCATCGGTGATCAGCTCACCTGTATTTACGTGAACAACGGGGTAATGCGCACCGGTGAGTCGGAGGCGGTGCTGCGCTTTTTTAGAGAACATACAGCGCTCAAGGTGATCGATGTTGATGGGGTCGATTTTTTTCTGAGTGAATTGTCCGGGGTAACGGATCCGGAGCTCAAGCGGAAGAAAATAGGGCGCGGCTTTATTACCATATTTGAACAGCATGCCGCCCAGCTCGGCGATGTTGCCTATCTTGCGCAAGGCACCCTCTATCCCGATGTCATTGAATCGGTCTCCTTTCGCGGCGAGGCGCCCATAAAGACACATCACAATGTCGGCGGTCTGCCCGAGGTGATGAAGCTTGAGCTGATCGAACCGCTGCGCGAGCTTTTCAAAGACGAGGTGCGTGATCTTGGCCTGGAGCTGGGATTGCCCGAAGAGGCTATCTATCGTCATCCCTTTCCGGGGCCGGGACTGGCCATTCGTATCATCGGCGAGGTCACCCCGCGGCGGCTTGAAATCATCCGGCAGGCGGACGCCATCTTTCTTGAAGAGTTGAAGACCACCGGCTGGTATCGCAAGGTGTGGCAGGCATTTACCGTCCTGCTGCCGATCCAGACCGTTGGCGTGATGGGGGACGGGCGGAGTTACGAGCATGTGGTGGTGTTGCGCTGTGTTGATTCGCGTGACGCCATGACGGCGGACTGGTCACGGCTGCCAGACGATCTGCTGGGTGCTGTCGCCAACCGGATCATCAACGAGGTGCGCGGCGTCAACCGCGTGGTCTACGACATCTCGTCCAAACCGCCGGCCACTATCGAGTGGGAGTGAGACGGGGGGAATCTATGCTGAAGACCGGGGTATACGTCGATGCCGAGAACATCCGTCTGTGTGGCGGCTACGGCATGCGATACGATATTCTCGTGGAACTGGCCAACGCCGGTGATTCAATCCTGCTGCTCGCCAATTCCTATCTGGCCGAGGACAGGGTAAGGACGCGCGAGGATGACGAGTATCGACAAAAGCTCTACCGCTACCATGATGTGCTGCGCCAATGCGGCTTCAAAGTTATCAAAAAATACGTCAAGCGATTTGTCGATGATGAGGGGGTGCAGACCACCAAGGCCAATGCCGATATGGATCTTGCCATCGATGCCCTGCTTCAGGCCCGCAATCTTGACCGGATAATCCTGCTCACCGGCGACGGCGATTTTCTGCGGCTCGTTCTGGCCCTGCAGAATATGGGATGCCGGGTAGAGGTAATCGGATTTCGCAATGTCAGTAACGAGTTGCGCGAAGCCGCCGACAGCTATCTCTCCGGCTATCTGATCCCCGGCCTGCTGCCCATTCAGTCCGACGGTGGGCCCCGGCATCGGGGAGTTGCCATTAACTACAATCAGGAGCGGGGTTTCGGGTTCATGCGATACTTTACCCTGAGTGCTCGGGGACTCAGGGCCGAGAGCGTCTTTTTCCATTGCTCGCGGTACGGTGAGACCAACGATCAGGTATTTGTGGAGGGTGGTTCGGTTTTTGAGTTTTCCATTGTCCAGACCCAGGAAAACACGAATCGTACCGAGGCGGTAGAGATTTCTCTGCTCGACACGAGATAACAGAACCCGCGCAGATGGTAGATACACACAGATGCATTGCCGTTGATATCGGCGGTACCAAAACCGCGGTAACTGCTTTTCATCCGGGCGGCTCATTCAAGGAGTTGCGGCAGACACGGTATTTTGCCAGTGGCGACTACGGATCAATCATTGATATCCTGAAGATCTATCTTGGCGAAGCCGCCGAGCCGCCCACGGCCATTGGGCTTGCCATCGCCGGAATTGTTGATAAGGGCACGGCAAGCCTCACTAATCTGCCGTGGCGCTTTCATGAGGATGAACTGCGCCAGCTTGGCTTTGCCCAAGTCTTGCTGCTCAACGACATGAGCGCGGTGGCGGCGGGTACAGCGACCTTGGACGCCGACGATCTACTCTGCCTGCAATCAGGTGGCGCCGCCTATGGCGAGGTTACCGCCATCCTTGCCCCCGGCACGGGCCTTGGCGAAGGCTTTGTCTTTCATACGGAACATGGCCTTTATCCGCATGGAACGGAGGGCGGTCATGCTGATTTCGGGCCGGTGGACGAAGAGCAGCGGGCCTTGTGGCAATGGATGACCAGACGAACCATGGGCGCCATAAGCTACGAGATGGTCTGCGCCGGCCCGGCCATTGCCAGACTCTATGATTTCTATGTGGAACACGGGGTCGATGCTGACCCGCACACCGTGGAGAGTCTGAGAACAGCCGGTGATCGTACCCCCATCGTCCTGGCTGCCGCCCTGGCGGGCGCATGCCCGGCCAGCCGGAAGGCGATCATGCTCTTTCTCAAGCTTCTCGGTCAGGAAGCAGCCAATCTCATCGTCAAGACCTATGCCACCAGAGGGTTGTATCTGGCCGGTGGTATCCTGCCCCGGCTGGCCGGCAGAATATCCTTTGATCCATTTTTACGAGGCTTGCAGCGAACCGGTCACACCCGCGAACTGGTGGCCGGCACACCCATCAACCTGGTCCTCGCCAAAGATATTGTATTGCGCGGTGTAGCTGAGCGCCTCAGCAGCTTTCTCGACACACAAAGACTCTAGTTGTGGCCGAACATGATGACGGGGCGCCGGAAACGGTTCTGCCTCATTTCATAGCAGGCGGCGAAAGCGGTTTCACCTGTAAGAGACAGGGCGGCGGCCATATCCATGACACTTACGGTGTTGCGGCGGCCGGTCAAACCCTTTACATCCTGCAGCGCCTCAATGACAAGGTGTTTCCCGACCCACGCCTGGTTGCCGAAAATGTATACCTGGTTACGAGCCATCTTGACCGCCATTGCTCACGCTTTGGTAAGGTGGCGCCGCGTCTGATCACCACCGGAAACGGTAAATCCTATCATTGTGACGACCAGGGCGGGGTCTGGCGGATGCTCAGCTATGTAGATGATTGCCACAGCTTTGATCACATTTCCGATCCTGAGTACGGCTACCAGGCGGGCATGTTATTGGGCCGATTTCACCAGGCCATGGGTGGTTTTGATGTGGGGCTGCTGGGTACCGCATTACCCGGATTCCATGACCTGCCGGCATATCTGCATGAATATCAGTTACAGGCGGCGGCGTTTCGTGCGACTGTTCCAGATCGGCTGCGGGTGTGCATGGAAGAAATCGAGGCACGGATCGATCAGGCTCTTGAATATGGGCGGGGCGGCGCCGGATTGAAGGGACGGATGATCCATGGTGACCCCAAATGTGCCAACATGCTGTTTCGCACGGATGATGGTACGGCGGCGGCCTTGATCGACCTTGATACGGTCTCGCCGGGACCGGTGGCGGTTGATCTGGGTGATTGCCTGCGTTCGTTCTGCAATAGTGCGGGCGAGGGCGGCGAGGAGGCGGTAGCCGTTGTTTTTGACGAAGAGATGGCCGAGCGTCTTCTGAACGGCTATGCCGATTCTGGTATCGTATTGGCTGAGGCGGAAACCAGGTCGATTTGTCCCGCTCTGCGTTTCATCACCTATGAGCTTGGCCTGCGCTTTGTCACCGACTATCTGGCCGGCAACAGATACTTTCGTATCAGTCATCCCGAGGATAACCTGATCCGTGCATCCGTCCAGTTCAGCCTGCTGAGAGCCATTGAAACACGGCACCACCAGCTGCACCATATGATCACAAGGATTCTTGCCCCATGAGTGATGGCGTCGTAAAAACTTCGCTCTACGTTGTCGTGGGATCGTTTTGACTTCTCGACGTACCAGTTGTACGCCTGCGAGGTCAAAACGACCACCACTCTTAGTAGAGCTTTGTTTTTACTTAGCCATCTTATCCTGCAAGTCTGACTTTTTACGATTTCATCATGAGTACTAGTTTTGCCATTTCCAAGCGCTCCACCGAATGTTTCGCCCGGCGCGGTCTGCTCAACACCGCTCACGGCGATATCAACACCCCGGTATTCATGCCGGTTGGCACCCAGGCAACGGTGAAGGCGGTGCGGGTGGATGATCTCAAGGACGCTGGGGCATCCATCATTCTAGGCAACACCTACCACCTCTATGTCCGTCCCGGCCATGAACTCATCAGGGAATTGGGCGGGTTGCACCGCTTCATGAACTGGGATCGGCCGATCCTCACTGACAGTGGCGGCTACCAGATTTTCAGCCTGAGCGAACGAACCACCATCAGCGAGGAGGGGGCGAAGTTTCGCTCACACGTCGACGGTGCCGCTCTTTTTCTCGGGCCGGAAGAGGCGGTAACGGTCCAGGAGGCGCTGGGATCAGACGTCATCATGTGCCTTGACACCTGTATCGGTTTCCCGGCCACACGAGATGAGGTGGAAGCGGCCACGGCCCTGACGACGCGCTGGGCGGCTCGCTGCAAAACGGCCCGCACCAGGGCTGAGAACCTGCTGTTTGGTATCGTCCAGGGGGGCATGTTTGGAGATCTGCGGGCTCAGTCGGCTGAGTCGCTGGTGGAAATCGGCTTTGACGGCTATGCGATCGGCGGACTCAGCGTGGGCGAGCCCACTGAGCTGATGTATGAGATGACCGAGGCAAGCGTCGCCCATCTGCCAACCACCCATCCGGTATATCTCATGGGGGTGGGCACGCCCGCTGATCTGATTGAGGGAATCTGGCGCGGGGTGGATATGTTTGACTGCGTGATGCCTACCAGAAATGCACGCAATGGTACCCTTTTTACCAGTTTCGGCAAGGTGGTGATCAAAAACGCCCGCTATCGAGATGATCCGCGGCCCATCGATGAAGCCTGCGATTGCCCGGTGTGTCGGCACTACAGCCGCGCCTACCTGCGCCATCTCTTCAGTTGCCGGGAACTGCTCGGCTACCAGCTCTGTACCATCCATAATCTGCACTACTATCTCAATCTGATGGCGGGTGCCCGCCGGGCCATCGAAGAAGATCGATACGGCGCTTTCCGGCGCGATTTTTATAGCGGTATGGCCCCGCAGTGATTAGGCTTTGGCCGCAAAGCAATGGTTATTTAAACGCTTAGATTATATCAAAGGAGAAACAGATGGTATCAGTAGCGTATGCACAGGAGGCAGGGGCAGCGGGTATGGGTGGCGGTTTTGCTTCGTTTCTTCCGCTCATTCTCATTTTCGTGGTTTTCTATTTTTTGCTGATCAGGCCGCAGCAGAAACAGGCGAAACAACACAGAGCGTTTCTCAATGACCTGAAGAAGGGTAACAAGGTGATCACCAAGGGCGGCGTATTTGGTGAGATCACCAATCTCACCGATAACGTATTGACCCTGGAGATTGCCGATAATGTCCGCATCAAGGTCGCCCGTGACGCCATTGCCGGGCCCCAGATGACCGCTGAAAGCAAAGCGGAAGGTGAAAGCGGACAGAAAAAAAATAAATCATCAGGCTGAGGTCTCAGCGGCTGTTAACAGCGCCGGGACCGGCGTTGTTGCATGGTGGGAGGTGGAGAGATCACAAGCGACAAGCTTTTTTCACTGAGTTGCTGGTGGTTTTCGGGACATCCTCACCACAGTGTTTGCCAGATCTGAAAAGACGAAATTGTGAAACGGCATTACCGCGTACCAGTAGGCACGACCCAGAAGCCCGCGGGGCAGAAAATGGGCGGTCTGCACCAGTTGCGTGGGCTGAACATCGAACTCGAGCCAGGCCTGGCCGGGTAATTTCATCTGGGCGTAGAGCAGCAGTCGTTTGTTCTCTTTGAGATCAACCACTTTCCAGAAATCCACCGCATCGCCCAAACGCAGCTGGCCGGTGTTCCTCCGCCCCCGGCTGAGGCCGTAGCCGCCCACCAGTTTGTCTAGAATTCCGCGCAGTCTCCAGAGAAAGTGATACTTGAACCAGCCATTGGGGCCACCCAGAGCACAGGCCGCCTGGAAGACAGCTGCTTGCTGGATGCCCTGATCATATTCGACGATGCGCACATCACGTAAGACGGCACCGGCCGGATCGTCAAAATCCTTTATATCGCAGGCGGTGCCGCCACTGGAGTCGCACCAGCGGCTGAGCACCTGATTGCTTTCCAGTTCCTTGATGGCGGTGGCCACCGACTCGCGAAAGGGAGCTGGTTCAATATCCGGATAATAGCGGGCGGCGTGATCGTTTTGCAGCAGTGTCTCGCTTTTCAGCCCTTCCACCAGGGCGCTGGCGATTTTATACGGAACCGGGGTAAACAATATCAGCCAGTAGGAAGAGAGTCGTGGAGAGAGCACCGGCACCGGGATGAGAGCGCGGCGCAGCCCCATCACCTCGGCGGCCTGGCGCATCATCTGTTGAAAGCTCAATCGCTCACTGCCGATATCAACCATCAGATCACCAGGATATTCCAGCTCGATCGATTGTTGCATATAAGCCAGCACATCCTCGATGGAGATGGCCTGGGTCATGGTGCGCACCCAGCGCGGGGTGATCATAATCGGCAGTTTCTGGCAGAGGTTTCGCAGGATCTCGAAGCTGGCGCTGCCGGAGCCGATGATGATCCCGGCCCGCAGCCAGATTGTCTGGATTTTGTCGGGGCTGGACGACAACACCTCGCCGGTCTCGATCCGGCTGAGCAGATGCTTACTTGCACTCTCCTTGACACCGAGGCCACCCAGGTAGATGATTCGTTTTACCCCGGCGTGAATGGCCGCTTTTCGAAAATTGTCGGCGCTGATCCGGTCCTGGCGATGATAATCCTCGTTCCCGGCCATCGAATGGATCAGATAAAAGGCGGTGTCGATCCCCTCCAGGGCGGCGGTCAGTGATTCCGGCTCAAAGGTTGAGGCCTCGACGATCTCCACCTTGTCGGCCACCGCAACCATTACCTTGCGGGCATTGCGCACCATCAGGCGAAGATCAAAGGCGCCGTCAGCCAGCAGCCGGTGGGTGAGGCGCCGACCGATGTAGCCGGTGGCGCCGGTAATCAATACCCGTTTGCGGATCGCGGTATCATCCATGATTGCGCAGTTTCAGCTCGGTGGGGTGTGGGTTGAGATAGTATTGCCGGCGCAGATACGATTCGTCGTACTTTCTGATATAGTGGTTAAACAGGGTGATGGGCACGACAAGCGGGACGTAATGGTTACGAAACTGCTCGATTACCTCCAGCATCTCTATTTTTTCATCAGGGCTGAGGACGTTCTTGAAGTAGCCCATCATGTGCAGCATAACGTTGATATGCTTGTTTATGGTGGGCTTGAGTTTCATCGCCTCCATCAAGGTCTGCTGATAGCGCTCCAGGAGCTCATCCATGTCTGTGCTGCCGGCGCCGGCCACCAGTTTTCCCAGGGTGCGGTAGTGATTCTCGCTGTGCGCCCGCAGCAGCAGCTTATGGTCGGTGTGAAATTCAACCAGGTTGCGCGGGGTAGGGTTTTCCAGAACGGTTCGCCAGCGCCGGTAGACAAACACCGATTCGATAAAATTCTCGCGTAAAATGAGATCGTGCAGCCGCCCCTCTTCTTCTACCGGCAGCAAGGGAAAATGATCCATGAAGGCACGGGCGAACAGACCAACCCCGATGTTGCGCGGCATCCCACCGCCGTTGTAAATTTTCACGCGCTCCATTCCCGACGACGGTGACTTGGCCTTGAAAATAAAGCCACACAGCCCTTCCGACTCCAGTTCCTGAACCCGCCGTGCGGCCCATTCGCGCATACGATCGGTGTGGTCGATGCCGGTTTTGTTGGTCACCAGCCGGGGCAGGGCCGGGTCGCCGACAAGGCGCATCGCCTCTCTGGGGATGGGCAGGCCGCACTCGACCTCCGGGCAGACCGGTACGAACTCGAAATAGTTGCCCAGGGTACCGGTGATGTAGCGGTCGTGCTTGTGACCGCCGTCATAGCGCACCTTGTTACCGAGCAGGCAGGATGAAACGCCGATGGTTATTTTTTCTTCGACACGGTGAGGCATATAATTCACCTTTGGATATATTGTGTTTTTATGATAGGGCATATATTGCTAAAGCACAAGCCTGAGCTGGACGGGCAGAAGGCCGACGGGGAAGAGCTATGATGAGACGAAACAAAGATATCGAGCGAAGAAGCAGGCAGGTGCGCGGCGGCAAGCGCGGCACGGGGCCCGTGGTCTATTGGATGTCTCGTGATCAGCGGGTGCACGACAACTATGGTCTGCTCTTTGCCCAACAGGAGGCCATTGACCGGGGTACGGCTCTACAGGTGGTGTTCTGTCTGATCGGTGATTATCCGGGCGCCACCCTGCGCCACTATCTGTTCATGCTCAAAGGGCTGGTCGAGGTGCAGCGCGACTGCGCCCGCTATGGGATCGGTTTCACCTTGCTGACGGGCGATCCGACGCACATGCTGCACTCTTACCTGCGCAATCAGGACACCAACTGCCTGGTATGTGATTTCGATCCGCTGCGCATCAAAAGAAAGTGGCAAAACGCCCTGGCGGATGGGGTGAGTCTGCCCATCTATGAGGTTGATGCCCATAATGTGGTGCCGGTGTGGGTCTGCTCCAATAAAAAGGAGTACGCCGCCTATACCATTCGTCCCAAGATCAACCGTCTTCGCGGCGACTATCTGGTTGATATACCCGAACTGGTTTCCCATCCTTACCGCATCGAGCCGGTGGCTCCCATCGATGTGGGCAGCTTGTCCAGCCATGTGGCGGATAAGAAAGGAACCGAGCTGGGCTGGCTCGATCCCGGTCAGGCGGCGGCCCATCGCGCCATGGAAGATGCTATTGCGCACCGGTTACCGAACTATGAGGAGCTGCGCAACGATCCCACCAGGAAGGCGCAGTCAAACCTGTCGCCCTACCTCCATTTCGGGCACCTGGCCCCACAGCGGCTGGCGTATCGGGTGCTCAAGGCTGATCTGTCAGATGAGACCAGGGAGGCATTTCTTGAAGAACTGATCGTGCGCCGGGAGCTTTCCGACAATTTCTGCTATTATGAGCCGAATTATGATACCAGTGAGGGGTTTGCGCCCTGGGCCCGGCAGAGCCTGGAGGAGCACCGCGGCGACCGGCGTGAATATGTCTACAGCCTTGAGGAGTTCGACCAGGCGCGTACCCATGAGCCGCTCTGGAACGGGTGCCAGATGGATCTGGTACAATCCGGTAAGCTGCATGGCTACCTGCGCATGTACTGGGCGAAAAAGATTCTTGAATGGAGTGCTTCCCCGGAAGAGGCACAGGCGTATGCCATCGCCTTAAATGACCGCTACAGCCTCGATGGCCGCGACCCAAACGGCTATACCGGCATCGCCTGGTCCATCGGTGGGGTGCATGACCGGGCCTGGCCGGAGCGTAAGGTGTTTGGCAAGATCAGATACATGAACGAAAAAGGGTGCCGGCGAAAATTTAAGGTGGATGAATATATCAAAACCGTAATGCAGCAGAGTGATGAGAGGTGAGCAATGGAGCCCGGACGAATTATCGTGTATACCGGAGACGGCAAGGGAAAGACCACCGCCGCCCTGGGTATGGTCATGCGGGTGCTGGGCCATGGCCTGCGGGTCTGTGTCGTTCAGTTTATCAAAGGCCAGGGAGATTATGGTGAAAGGCTGATGGCGGCGCATCTGGAAGGCCTTGACTGGGTTATCTGTGGTGAAGGGTTTGTCTTTACCCAGCGCGATCAGACAAAAAACCGTGAAGCGGCCCGCCGCGGACTTGAACGAGCCGCCGAGATCGTCGCAAGTGATCGCTATGATCTGGTCGTCTTCGACGAGATTACCTATCTACCCACCTACGGCTTCGCGGAGGTGGAAGATATTGTCCGCATCGTTCGCACCAAACCTTCCCGCCTTTCAATTGTCATGACCGGACGCGATGCCCGTGAAGAGCTCATTGAGCTGGCCGATACCGTCACTGAAATGAAGTGCGTAAAGCACGGGTATGAACAGGGCATCACCGCGCAAAAAGGCGTTGAGTTTTGATTGATGGAATCGGAGAACCCCCTATTACCGTCATGGTGCACTTGACTCCAGATCCATAATTATCTGAAAATACTGGATTCCCGCTTTCGCGGGAATGACAGCACAAGTTGTTTGAGAAAGAGACGGTTTCGCGACTGTCACCAGAAACGTCATGCCCGCGCAGGCGGGCATCCAGAGGAAGATAAGGTAAAGGGTGTAGCGAACAGGCAATCGCGCATATCACCTTTTCGTGTTAGACTGCAATTATGTTGTAGAGATACAATCTTAGGTCAACCATTTAGCGTGAAGCAGCCAGCCGTGTATATTCTCGCCAACAGGAGAAATGGAACGCTCTATACCGGTGTAACCAGTGATTTGTTACAGCGAGTTTGGCAACACAAAGAGAAGTTAGTTGCTGGCTTTACCGCAAAATATGGCATTCGCATGCTGGTTTACTATGAGTTACACGCGGATATGGAAGGTGCCATTTGCCGGGAAAAACAGATCAAGCATTGGAGGCGTTCTTGGAAAATAAAGCTGATTGAAAGTCAGAATTAAGCGTGGCGCGATTTGTATCATGAATTGTTGAGCTAGATGATCAGTTGCCCCGGGTGACAACCCTCTTTTTCGGAGAATCATAACTATGAAAGTGAGTGAAGCCTTGCGTCAACGAAAATCAACCCGGGCCTATAGCGATCGGCAGGTTGAGCAGGAAACAATCATGCACATTCTGGAGGCGGCCAAACACTCGCCGTCCGGCGCCAACCATCAGCCCTGGCAGGTGGCGGTGGTAAGTGGCGCCGCCAAACGTGAGTTGCAGGAACGGATTGAGCAGGAATTTGCCGCTGGACGGCGCGGCAAGATGGATTACCAATACTACCCGGATATCTGGCCGGAGCCCTACAAGGGGCGCAGAATCGCCTGCGGGGTCCAGCTCTATGATGCGCTTGCCATTGCCCGCGGCGATAAACAGCGCCGCCTGGAGCAGTGGGCCGCCAATTACCGTGGATTCGACGCTCCGGTGATCCTCTTCTTCTTTCTCGACACCAGGCTCGCCACCGGATCCTTTGTCGATTACGGCATGTTTTTACAATCGGTCATGTTGATGGCGGTGGAAGAGGGGCTGGCCACCTGCCCGCAGGCGGCACTGGGCGAATATCCCGATATTGTCCGGTCGTTTCTGGGCTATGATGAGACCTGCCTGCTCATCTGCGGTCTTGCCCTCGGCTATGAGGATACCTCGGCACCGGTAAATTCGTATCGGACGCCGCGTCAACCGGCGGCGGATTTCACCCGTTTTTTCAGCACATAGCGAAAGTGGCCGGTAATCAGTATCGTGCTTATTCTTTGTTTGAAATTGATGGGACATCGATGGTTGATGAAGTCGTAAAAACCTTGATATTGTTTGATTTCGTCATTCCCGCGAAAGCGGGAATCCAGTAATTCCAAGTGATTATGGATTTTGGGTCAGCTCCACCATGACGGTGGAAAGCAAGTACAGGTTTTTTTGAAGCTTAATCAATTCTGCCTAAAGAACGTATAGTTTTGAAGGGAATGATATGGCCAAGGTCGTACACGCTGATTTTACGAGAAAAACCAGGCGGGATGTCGACAAAAGCAGCGATAAACCGATTTCCGCCTATCAGTTCAAGATTTCCCTACCGTTTTCCGACCCGCTGATCTGGCGTCGAATCGTGGTGGCGGGGCAGACCAGCCTAGCGCGGTTTCACCACATCATCCAGGCCTGTATGGGATGGCACGATGAGGATACCCACCAGTTCATGGTGGGCAAAATCTTCTATCAATCAGGATTCGGCATAAAAGAGATGCAGGAGCGAGACGCCGACTATGACGAGGCCAGGTTCAGCCTGCACGACCTCGAGGAGGCCATGGGCTTTATCTTTACCTATCTTTACGACGGTGGTGACGGCTGGGAGGTTGAAATCACTCTGGAAGAGATACTGCCGCCTTTCCCCGACGACTATGAGCTGCCCCGGCTCGTGGATGGCGAGCGTGCCGCACCGCCCGAGGCGGCCGGCGACATTCATCGCTACCAGGCACTTGTTCACGACAGCAGGGGCAGTATAACCATTGACGATCTTACCTTTAATCCCGCCGCCTTTGATCATGATGGTTGCGGCCGGCGGTTGGCCGAAGCGGCCGGTATGTGAGCCTTATCGATACAATAATCGAGGTATGCTATGGCCGAAATAACAGTTGATTTCCCAAAGAATCTGCAGGTTCGGGCAAAGCTGGACACCTTTGAGCTTCTTACCGATCAGCCGCCCAAGTCGGGTGGGGACGGTGAGGCCCCCTCACCTTTTGATCTGTTTACCGCCTCCATGGCCACCTGCATGGGCTATTTTGCTCTTAAATTCTGTCAGTCACGTTCCATCGATACCGCCGAAATGCGGCTCACCATGCAGTACGAGTGGGACAGTGAGGCCAAACGCTATCCCAAAATGAACATCACCTTACATCCGCCACCGCAGTTTCCGGCGAAATATCATGGCGCCATCATCAAGGCCATGGATCAGTGCGCGGTGAAAAAGCATATTCTGCAACCGCCGGAATTTGAACTGAGCGTCGCCTCGTAACGGGTCCACCTCTTGAGCCCGATCAGTGGTCGCTGACGCCGGGCTGATACGATGAGTCGATCTCCGGCAGCGGTTGTCCTTTGAGCGTCGCTTCAAAAGAAGCCAGCCGTTTATATACCGAGAGCAGTTCCACGATGGTGGTCCAGGAATTCACCAGATACTGAAACGAGTTGCTGACCTGGTTAAAGGCGGTAAGTATCTGCTGGAGAATACCGAAGGTGATGGCGCCGGCGGCAATGGTCGGCACCAGGATAATGTAGACGAAGATATTGTCGGCCTGCAGGTAGAAACTGCGGGCAACGTTGAAGTACATGTAGTGAAAATAGAGCCGAAAGTAGTTACGGCGCACTGCCCTGAACAGCTCGCCGAGAGCCGGGGGCTGCGCCCGGTTCTCATCATCTTCACCGTAGACCAGTTCCTTGCGGTAGGCTGCCTCCACCCGCTGGTTCTTAAATTCCAGCCCCGGCAGTTTAATGCCCACTACGGCCAGCAGGGTGGTGCCGAACAGCGACCAGATAACGGCGGCGGTAAATAGCGGAGAGGGGATGGCGCCCACCAGAGGCAACTCGGAAACATATTCAGACAAAGCCCACAGCACCGGAAGAAAGGCAAACAGGGTCATCAAAGCATCGATCATTGCCACTCCCAGCCCTTCCATGATGGCGGCAAAACGCATGGTGTCTTCCTGGATGCGCTGTGAGGCGCCCTCGATATGGCGCAGATGTTTCCACCGCCTGGTGTAGTAATCGTTCATCGCGGTACGCCAGCGGAAGATATAGTGGCTGATAAAGAAACGGGTTCCCACGAACACGGCAATAGCGAGAAAGGCGATCTGCGCAAAAATGATGATCAGATCATACAAGGTTTCCACCGGTATGTTGCTGGTGGGGGATAAAGCCTCCTGTACCGCGTCGAAAAATGGTCGTCGCCAGTTGTTGATGGCCACCGAGACCTGCACCGAAAAATAGGTGGAAAACAAGATTGCGGCGGAGCCGAACAGAGACCAGCCCATCCACGGGTGGGGCGCGACGGCCCGCCAGAACATCCCGAAGATCGCCACGCACAGACCGTAGTAGAGGTAAAAGAGAATAAAAGAGTCGGTGACGAAATGACCAAGCCCGATGACCGGCTCCGCCGGCTGCATCTGGAGGCCCAAGAGGGTGCCGAGATCGTCACTGAAACCGTACCAGAGAGTAACAACAAATATGGTCCAGAGCAGCAGCGAGAGAAAAAAACCGCGCGGGGCGGGGAAAAATGAAACGAACATTATAGGGGCGACAATTTAGGTTTTTTTTATATTGGGCACGCCGGGAAAGTGATGGAATAAACGAGGCTTTGACGGCAAATTCGAAGCCCTCCGTGAAGAGCCTCTCTTTCTTACTATAGATTACGCTCATTTGAAATCTATTTGACGCTCGGTGTTGACGGCGTCGCAGAATCTTCGTCCTTCGTCGTTATGGAGCTGTTTTGATTTTTTCGGGTTCGTCATTGGTGCGGCAACTCTAAATCTTTCCCGCCGGTAGCGCCTCTGGTTTCTCGTCTTATAGTTTCGCCTCCCAATCAGATCACTGATTCACCACACGGAGGAGTGTACCGATGCCCAAAAATGTATTGATTACCGGGGCAAGCAGCGGCTTTGGCCGGCTCATTACCCTTTCTCTGTTAGAGCGGGGCCATAGGGTGGTGGCCTCCATGCGTCGTTTGGCCACCAAAAACAAACAGGTAGCCCAAGAGCTGCGGGCGGCCGGCGCCATCACCGTGGAGATCGACGTAACCGATCAGCAAAGTGTCGAGACCGGGGTAGCGGAGGCGCTCACCCACTTTGACTGTATCCATGTACTGGTCAATAACGCCGGGGTCGGGGTGGTGGGGCTGCAGGAGAATTTTACTCCCGATGACTGGCAGCGACTCTTCAACGTCAACGTTTTCGGGGTGCAGCGCATGAACCGGGCGGTGCTGCCGCATATGCGCGCATGCCGGGAGGGGCTGCTGATTTTTCTCTCCTCAATTCTGGCCCGGCTCACCCTGCCCTTCTATGGGCCGTACAATGCTTCGAAATGGGCCATCGAGGCTATGGCCGAGAATTACCGGGTGGAACTCTCCGAGTTCGGTATCGAATCATGCCTGGTGGAACCGGGCGGCTACCCAACCACCTTTATGAATAATCTGATGCAGCCCAGTGACCACAGCCGGGATGAGAGCTATGGCAAGCTTGCCCAGGTGGTACACGATATGTTCGCCAATTTTGAACAGGCCCTGGCCGCCACCCCCGCCCAGGACCCGCAGAACGTCGCCAACGCGGTGGTGGCTCTGGTTGACGGCACCCCCGGAGAGCGGCCGTTTCGCACCATTGTCGACAAGATGGGCATGGGTGAACTGCTCACCGACTATAATGCCCAGCTCGAGCGCATCACCCACCAGCTCTATGAGTCCTTCGGTATGGCCGACATGCTGGAGGTTAAGCCGCCACCGTCCGATATCCAGGGTACACCGCTATGAAACTTCGATACTTTTCCCACTCCTCATTTCAGATAACCACCGACGCAGGCCAGGTCCTGCTCATCGATCCTTTCATTGACGACAACCCCACCTGCCCGGTACGTGCCGAAGAACTCAGCGCCGATTTCATTGTGCTCACCCACGCCCACGGCGATCATGTGGGAGACAGCTTCTCCATCGCCAATCGCTGTGACCCGCTCTTCATTGCCGTCAACGAATTGGCAAACTATTGCATCGACAAGGGCTTTCGCGCCCACAACATGCACATCGGCGGCGCCTATGAATTTGGTTTCGGTCGCCTGAAGTTTACCATCGCCCATCACGGCTCCATGACCCCGGAGGGCGGCTATGGCGGCGAGCCGGCCGGCGTGGTGTTGAGTATAGACGGCATCAATCTTTATCACACCGGTGATACCGGTCTGTTTTACGATATGAAACTGATCGGTGAAATGACTCCGATTGATTACATGCTGTTGCCCATCGGTGATAATTTTACCATGGGAATCGGTGATGCGGTCAAGGCGGTGGAATTGACTGACCCGCGGGTCGCCATCCCCATGCACTACAATACCTTTCCGGTAATTGAGGCCGATCCCCATGAATTCAAGAGGCGGGTGGAAGCACTGGGAAAAGAGGCCGTAGTCATGGATTTTGGCCAGGAACTAACGCTTACCTGATATCCCTTTTGCCGTATGGTTTGCCCGGCGTGATGAACCTGGCAAAAGCCACAACGATTTCTTAAGGCCCAAGATGAAACAGTCATTTTTAGAGGTACCATGAGCATGCGCGGTGAATAATCAGCAAGGATCCGCCGAGGCAACCACCCTGCCGCTTCGTTCGGCTCTGTTCGCCGCTTTTCTCTGTATGCTGTTTGGCGCCAATGCGGTGGCCATCAAGATCAGTCTGGCGGGGATCGGTATTTTCACCGTTGCCGGTCTGCGTTTCGGCGGCTCCGCTCTGGTGCTTGCCTGCTATGCCAAGGCCGCCGGCTTACCACTGGCCTTGAACCGGCGCCAGTGGCGCTTGCTGGCGCCGCTTGCCGTGATCTTCTTCTCCCAGCTCTGCCTCTTCTATCAGGGGGTGAGCCGCACCACCGCCACCCACGCCACTCTGATCGCCAATCTGCTGCCTTTTGTGGTAATGATTCTTGCCCATTTCTTCATTGCCGGCGATCGTATTACCCGACGCACCCTGCTTGGACTGATCCTGGGGTTCGGCGGCGTTGTCGTGCTGCTTCTTGACCACGACACCATGAGTGGCTCCGCCTGGATCGGTGATTCCCTGCTCCTGCTGGCGGTGCTGTTGTGGGGGGTAAACGCCATCTACACCAAGCGCATCGTCGATCATATTTCGCCGGTGCAGATGATTCTTTATCTGGCGCTGGTCTCCGCCCCATTTTTTCTGATCTGCGGCTTTTTCTGGGACTCCTTTATGGTCGGCACGATTGACTGGTGGGTAAGGGGGGCCCTTTTTTATCAGATTTTTGCCACCGCCTCTTTCGGTTTTGTCGCCTGGGTGACCATGCTCCGGCGCTACGGTGCCACCGCCCTGCATGCCTTTATCTTTATCATGCCGGTGTCTGGAGTGTTTTTCGGCATTGTCCTGCTGGGTGAGCCATTGACTGTCAACCTCATCGGCGCCATGATTCTGGTAACCGCCGGACTAATCGTGGTCAATCGACGGCCGGCGGCGATGATGCCGGCGCCGGATGTAGTGGCCGGCGAAACCACCGACAATACCTCAGATAAATAAGGAAAAAGTCATGATCGATCTGATGAAATCACTGTTTGGCACAGCGGCCGATGAGACCACATCAACCGAGTCCAGCTCTCATGATGTTGCCGTCGCACTCTGTGTGCTGCTGCTCGAGGCAGCCTATGCCGACGGTGACTGCTCGGCGGACGAGCGACAGCAGATGGAAAAGATACTGGCCGAAACCTACCAGATCGACCATGCCCGGATCAAGACGCTGATGGCCGAAGCGGCTGCCCAGCGGCGCGAATCCATCGATCTCTTCAGTTTTACCCGCGCCCTCAACCAGCAATTGGCTAAAGAGGAAAAACTCACCATCATGCAGGCGGTCTGGCGGGTAATCCTTACCGATGGGCGGCTGGAAGCGCACGAGGATCAGCTCGCCCACAAGCTGGGCAATCTCCTGCGCCTTACCCACAAAGAGCTGATCGACACTAAGATCAAAGCCCGCCAGGATACCGGCGCGTAACGGTAGAGATGGATCATCGGCTGTTCAGGCCAGTCAGGGTTGCCGGTATAGCCAGTATTTCAGCTTCGATTTTTTCTTTAGTTTTTTTTTCCTTCGCTTCTGAAAACTCAGAGAATTCTAAGGTCTTTACCTATTTTGTATCAATTATGAGTGCTTGGCACTATTTCATGGGTGTTGGTATTTTGGCACGAAGGATGTGGGGGTATTTCCTGATGAAGCTCTATTTGCATATAATGTTGCTAGGTTTTCCTGTTGGCACCTATTTGGCTCTGAGGGCGTTAAAATATTTGCGGGAAAATCAAATAATAGAGTTTTTTGGAAAAGGTGTTTCCGGTTAGAATATATTGGCCTTGCGAGAATTTTGTAATTGCTTTTGACAGTCATTCCCTCCTTAATTGACGGCACCAATGAAGAACCGCTCCCAGTGCTAATCCACCAGCCTCAATACTTTCCAGGTGTCGGATTGAGTCCGGCGTGGCGTTTTTTTTGCTTTTTACATGATGCATGATGTGATGTGCTCGTAAAAACCCCTATGCCCGTCATACCGGAATTGACCCGACATCCATAATTAATTGAAATCACTGGATTCCCGCTTCCGCGGGAATGACGGCAGTAAGCAATTTTGAGGTTTTTACGAATCCATCACGATGCGGCAATTGCAAAAAAATGGCAGAGGTTTTATTCCATTCGCTGAGCTGCCATCCCAGTTATCGGTGCAAAGTGATAGCGTTACGGGGCAAAACACCATCAAATATCGTGCATGGACTGTTCTTATCGGGTATGTTGCGGCGCAACATGCAAGGTGACTATTCACGTGGCTATTACGTAGTCGGAAAACAGGGAGGGAATCATGCCGGCATCACACTATTGGGCGGATAAATATCAACAGAGTCGGGTCACCGCGGATAAGGCGATCGGCCGCATCAAATCGGGTCAACGGGTGTTCATCGGCTCCGGTTGCGGCGAACCGCAGTATCTCGTGCAAAAGCTTACCGAGGCGGCATCGCGGTTTTCCGGGCTGGAGATTGTCCGTCTGCTGGGCCGCGAGACGGCCTCGCTCATCGCCATTGCCGATCGCACCAAGGACACCTCGCTCAATATCCGCTCCATCTATCTGGGCTCCGCCCAGACTTTAGATATTGCAATGCATAAGCGCTTTATCACCCCCATGAACATGTCCGATGTACCGGGCCTGTTCATTCGCCGCAAGCTTCCTCTCAACGTCGCCCTGATTCAGGTCTCCCCACCCGATGATTTCGGCTGGATGAGCCTGGGAATTTCGGTGGACGTGACCCTGGCCGCGGCCCGCTCGGCGGATCTGGTTATAGCCCAGGTCAACCCGAATATGCCCCGGGTGATGGGGCAAGGGTTTGTCCATGTCAACTATGTCGATCTTTTCGTTGAGCACGAAGAGGATTTGCTGGCGGCGCCGCCACAGCGGGACATCTCCGAAGCCGCCATTCAGATCGGCAATCACATTACCCATCTCATCGAGGATGGCGCTACCCTGCAGATCGGCCTGGACGCCGCCTCCCAGGCGACCATGCAGGCATTGCAGGAGAAAAACGATCTCGGTATCCACTCGCAGTTCCTCACCGATGACGTCATGCAGCTCTATGCTAAAGGTAATATCACCAACCTGAAAAAGGGCATCAACGAGGGCAAGATGGTTGCTTCCATGGCGGTGGGCAGCCACGATCTCTACGAATTTCTCAACGACAACCCGGCGGTTGATTTTCGCTCCTCCGATTATGTCAACGATCCGTTTGTCATCGCCCAGCATTATCGGATGATCTCGCTCAACGTCGCGGTGGTAATTGATCTTACCGGTCATGTTTCCGCCGAGGCCTCAGCTGCCACCCGTTTCGCCGGGGTCTCCGGCATTCCCGATTTTGTCCGGGGGGCACGGAAATCATCCGGCGGTAAATCCATCCTTATGCTGCTGTCCACCCGCAACGGTGAAAACGGCGAGCAGTTCTCCAGCGTGGTGCCGTCCCTTGACCCCGGCGCCGTGGTGGTGCCGCGGGCCGACGTGCACTACGTGGTGTCCGAATATGGGGCGGTAAATCTCTTTGGCAAAAGTCTGCAAGAGCGGGCCATCGCGATGATTTCAATCGCCCATCCAGATCACCGAGAGGCACTTTTTGCAGCCGCCAAAGAGCAGGGATTGATCGGTCGTGAGCGCAACCTTGGCGAGGCGGTGCGGGCGGTATACCCGGTGCGCCTGGAAGAAACCCTTGACATAGGCGGTGAGGAGGTGACGATTCGGCCTGCCAAACCGGTAGATGAGCGACGCATTCAGGAGCACTACTACAATCTGCCCACCAATGATGTGGTGCTGCGATTTTTCGGGCAGAAGACCATATTTGGTCGTGAAGAGGTGGAATTGCGCTCTCAGGTCGACTATGTCAACAACCTTTGTTTAGTGGCGCTGGTGGGTGAATTCGGCTTTGGCCGGGTGGTGGGGGTAGCCGAGTCGATGCGGTTGCATAGCAGCACCATGGCCGAGGTGGCTTTTTCGATAAGCCCCGATTTTCAGGGCAAAGGGCTGGGCCGATTGCTGCTTGCCAAGCTGGCCGAGGCGGCCCGGGAGAGTGGTATCGCCGGGTTGATCGCGGTGACTATTCCGGCCAACCAGGCCATGATCAACCTCTTCGGTACGCTACCATACAAGGTTGAGAAACACGTGGAGGAGGGCGAGCTGGTGCTCAGCTGCCGCTTTGACGAACTGGCTTGATGCCGCTCATCCCGCGGGCGCGAGGCGCCGGTTGACGATATGCCAGAGTATTGTTGTCTGTTTGGGTTTACGATCGAAAAAATTTTCGAAGAAACCGATCTCGTTGAGCGATGGTGGACATGAATGTCGTTTTTCGCCTTGACCAAACTCCGTTACCCAATCACTTGGCTCGACAGGGGCTGTTATGTTGATAATGGCCCTGCTCTCCCTTTTACCGCTTCGATAGAGCCTAACCTGGTACGCTCAGTTGCGTTTGCGGCTGGCGCTTTTGCCCTGTTTTTTGAGTTTTTTGCGATCTGCCTGTGATTTTGCCAGCCGTTTCTCGGCCCGCTCGATGAGAATTTCCTGGACGGTGCGATCATCATCGCCTGGTGCGGGCGTCCGCTTGACGTAGGTGCCGTTCGGCTGCATGTCCCAGACGCTGCGCTGATTGCCAAGCTGGACGTCAAACACTTCTCGGAGCTTGGCCTGTAACATCTTGTTTTCCACTGGGGTGACCACCTCGACACGTGACTCCAGATTACGCTTCATGAGATCGGCGGAGCCGATAAAATACTCTTCATCGCCGCCGTTTCTGAAATAGTAGATGCGGGCGTGTTCGAGAAATCTGCCGACGATGGAGATCACCGTGATATTGTCCGAGACACCTTCTACACCTGGGCGCAACCGGCAGCTGTCGCGGATGATCAGGTTCACCTTCACTCCGGCTTCGGAGGCCGCATAGAGCGCCTTGGTGATGTCTTTGTCCTCCAGGGCGTTTGATTTGAACTGGATGAGGCCGGGTGAATTGGGACTGTGCAGTTCCATCTCACGTTTGATCTTGATGAGCAGCGATTTTTTCAGGATATGGGGTGAGGGCAGAATCTTCTGGTAGTTGCGGGCCGGGGCATACCCGGTCGTGAGATAGTTGAACAGTTCGGTCAAATCTTCGCAGATCTGCGGGTCGCAGGTGAGCAGTCCAAGATCGCTGTACTGGCGGGCGGTGCCGGAGTGATAGTTACCGGTGCCGATATGGGCGTAGCGCTGCAGACCGTAATAGTCGCGGCGCACCACGAAAATCACCTTGGAGTGGGTCTTCAGCCCCACTACCCCGTAGGTTACGTGAATTCCTGCCTGTTCAAGGGTTTCAGCCCACTTGATATTGGCTGATTCGTCAAAGCGGGCCATCAGTTCAACCACTACCGCTACCTGTTTGCCGTTTTGGGCTGCATCGATGAGGTATTGGATGATGCGGGAATCGGAACTGGTGCGATACAGGGTCATTTTGATGACCAGAACCTTGGGATCGATGCTTGCTTCTTTGAGGAATCGCTCCACCGTGGTTTCAAACGACTCGTACGGATGTTGCAGCAGAATCGATTTCTGGTTGCGCAGGATGTGGAAGATATTTGGTTCCTCGCTTACCAGCTGGGGATGGTCACAGGGATGGTGGATGGGGTAGTGAAGATCGGCGCGATCAATTTTACATATTTCCATAAGGTCTCGTTTGGCCATGATGCCGGGTTCATCAAAGACGTCTTTATGCTCGTCGATGTCCAGTTCCGCCGCCAGTCTGCCACGGTGCAGGGGGATCATGTCGGCATCCACCTGAAGGCGGATAATGTCAGCGAATTTTCTCTCGCGCAGGGCCGATTCAATCATGGCAAGCAGATCATTAGCGCCGTCTCTGTGCTCGGTTATAGCGTTTCTGGTCACCCGGAAGAACTCGCAGCTGTGGATGGTCATCCCCGGAAAAAGATCGTCAAGGTTGTTGGCCATCAGCTCTTCAAAGGTGATGTACAGGTGGTCATCGCCGATTTGGATGAAACGGGGTATGCCGACGCCAAGGGGCACCTTGATACGGTTGAGATGGAGTTGATCGCTGTCTATTTCACTGGAGCTGACCAGCAGATTCAGTGAAAGGTTCGAGATAAATGGAAAGGGGTGGGCCGGGTCGATGCCCTGCGGGGTGAGCAGGGGAAAAATCTCATATTTGAAGTATTCATCGAGTTTTTTCTTCTGTTTCTGGGAGAGCTGGTCATAGCCGGTAAAGCGGATTCCCTCCTCAGCCAGTCGGGCCCGCAGTTCCCGTTCTATCTGCCGCTGTTCGGTGAACAATTCGTTGACCGTTTGGTAGCAGGCATCGATCTGTTCGGCCGGCAGCATCCCGTCGATGCTCGGTTTTTTCAGACCGGCACCCACCTGCTGCTTGAGGCCGCCGATCCGCTTCATAAAGAACTCATCCAGGTTGGAGCCCACTACGGCCACGAAAAAGACCCGTTCCAGAAGCGGCACCCGATCGTCCTTTGCCTCATGCAGGACGCGGCGGTTAAAGGCAAGCCAGGTGAGCTCGCGGTTGAGATAAAATTCGGAGCTGTCGAGATCGATAGGTGCTGGGGTGTCACCGGTCATGGCTTTTTCCGTGGTGCGTGAGTTGGCGGGGGTACTTTCTTTCATAGAGCGAGGCGTGCGTGAAATGATCATTAATAATACATCAATAGTAGAGGTGGGGAAAAATGTCTATCTTGTTATTGTTAGTTTATCATGAGTATCAGATGAAAAACAGTGGGGAATATCTGGTTTCTAGGCTGATGAAGGTAAGCAAAATTTAGCAACAGCTCGTGTTGATGAAGGATTATTACGACATATTGGGGGTCAGCCCGGAGGCGGATGAGCAGGAGATTCGCACCAAGTACCGACAGCTTGCCATGCGCTATCACCCTGATCGCAACCCCGACGACCCACGGGCGGGTGAGCGGTTCAGGGACGTTGCCGAGGCCTACGGCGTGCTTACCGACGCACAAAAACGGCGCGACTACGATCGGGCCCGCGGTGGCGGTGGCGTTTTCGGGCAACCGGGCGGCTTTGGGTACTCGCAGGAGGAGATCCTGAAAGATCTGTTCAATGATCCGCGTTTCCAGCAGATCATGCGCGGTATGCTGGCCGAATTCCAGCGTTCCGGGTTTCGCGCCTCGCCCCGATTCCTGCGTAACATCTTTTTTGCCGGCAAGGGCGGGGTGCTCTTTGCCCCCATTTTGTTCTTGGGCAGCCTGGCCGGTCCTGCCCTGCTGCGCGGCGGCGCCAAAGCCCTGCAGTCACGTCTGCCACCCGATAGCCCGCTGCGTGCGGTGATACAAAAGGTAGCCGACATTGACAAAGAACCAGAATCACCGGCGCAGCAGGAGCGAGGCGCCGATGTCACCTATATCACCTCGCTCAGCGCGGCTGAATTTACCGACGGAAAAACAGTCCAGGTTGTCTCGGCGGGACCTGAGGGCAATGAACTGCTCAAGGTACGCATACCTGCCGGCAGCAAGCCGGGAACAAAACTCAAGTTGGCCGGCAAAGGCGCTGATGGGCCGGGCGGCCGCGGTGATCTCTTCCTGGAGCTGGCACTGCACGAAGAAAGTTAAAACGGCCGGTCTGGTGACCGGCCCTCCCGGCGATGCCATCAGCTGACCGGCTGGGAAAATAGTTTGCCGCGAAATGAGGGGAAAAACATGGCTGCATCTACTCATCTGGGTTGGTACAAACATGGGAAACTCCCCCACTATGATTGCCCCGATCTCTATCAGGCAATTACCTATCGTCTTGCCGACAGCCTGCCGAGTTCCGTTTTCGCGAGCTTGCAGAGTGAGCCGGAAAAAAGAAACACGTCGCAAGCCCAATTGAACGCCTCTCGAAGAATTCACTGTGAAGAGATGCTGGATACGTGCCATGGTTCATGTATTTTACGACAGCATCACAACGCAACCTTGGTGCTCGATGGGTGGCATTACTTCGATGAAAAGAGATACGATTTAGTAATTGGGGTAGTAATGCCTAATCATGTTCATGTGCTCATCCGCATGTATCCTGAATCCTTGTTGGGAGCAACGGTGAAGACATGGAAAAACTACGCCGCCAGGAGATTTACCAATGAAATTGTACCTGGCTTGATACCTCACTGGCAGGCTGGCTATTGGGATCGATTTATTCGTAATGAGAAGCATTTGCATGATGTGGTGGAATATATTGTGTTCAATCCGGTCAAGGCGAGGTTGGTGGAATTGCCGGAACAATGGCCGTATTTCGCTATTGGGAAAACGGCCGGTCTGGTGCCGGCCCTCCCGGCGATGGCATAAGCTGACCGGTCTTAAGCCTCCGGGAGCGCCGGTCACCAGACCGGCGAAATAGAAGGTGAGTGTAGCAAGGATTACTTGCCGTTGGATGGGGGCCCGGCGTGCTCTTCAATGCTGCTTTGCAAAGACGCAAAAAGCTCGGCATCGGTAATGATGCGCGGCACCTTGTGCTGGCCGCCGAGTTTGCCACGCTTTTTCATCCAGGCGGTGAAGGCGCCGGGCGGCGCCGCCAGCAATTGCGGCTTATCCATGCCGTAGCCTTCCTGGCGGTGGGCGGCATAGTCCTCGTTGCGCGCCATCAGTACATCATCGACCCGATTTATGAATGTCTTCCGCGCCGCATCACTGATGGTGTTTTCGGCAAACTCTACCACATACCGGTGATATCCCGGTTCACTGCTGTTTTCAGGGACAATCGCACCAACGCTGAATTCCACCACCGATGTGCCGATAGACTCGGCACCGTTGCTTACCGCGTCTTCGATCTCCTCACCGATGAGGTGTTCGCCGAAGGCCGAGAGCATGTAGGAAAGCCGCCCGGTAACGTGCAGCCGGGGCGGGTTGCACTCAGTGAAACTGATGGTGTCACCGAGGATGTAACCCCATAACCCGGCGCAATTGCTGAGAACCACCGCGTAGTTGACCCCCGGCTCGATATCGGTGACCCAGTGCCTTGTGGGACTGGGATGGTCGATCTCTTCCACCGGCACAAACTCAAAAAAGATGCCGTGATCAAGAATGAGTCGCAACCCCTCGTCGCTGCCCCGATCCGCTACCGCGATAAAACCCTCGCTGGCCGGATAGACCTCGCGCAACTCGGCCCGCGAGCCGGTGATCAGGTCGCGGTACTGCTGCCGGTACGGCTGAAACGAGACGCCGCCATGCACCACCATTTCCACATTGGGCAGTAGTGATTTCAAACTGATATCAGTGAGCTGCCGCTGCCTGGCCAGCTCCGCGAAAAACAGATTGAGCCACGAGGGTACCCCGCTGATCATGCGGATATCCTCGGCCGCGGCGGTTACCGCCAGTCGCTGCATCTTCTGTTCCCACTCACTCATCAGGGCGATATCCAGGGGCGGAAACTGCTTGGGACGCAGCCATGGCGGGGTAGTAGCGGCGGCGATCCCGCTGAGATCACCGGCGTATACGCCGGGCGCCAGCTTTCGCAGATCGGTGCTGCCACCCAGCATGAAGAGCTTGCCGCCGAGAATGGCGCTGTCCGGTCGGTTGATCAGATGATGGACAAGCAGATCGACGCCCGCCTTGCGGTTGGAGAGGATCATCTCCCTGCTGCACGGTATGTACTTGGTGGTGCCGCTGGAGGTGCCTGAGCTCAGGGCAAAGTAGGGGATGCGGCCGGGCCAGGTACAGTTGTCCAGAATGGGAAAGGAGTCCTGCCACCACTGTTCCCAGAAATCCTCATACCGGCCCAGCGGCACTGCTTTCTGGAAATCCGCTACCGATCGGATGCGACCAAAATCATGGGCCGTACCGAAGCGGCTGGTACCGCTTTTTTTTACCAGGCTGAGCAGCTGCCGCTGCTGGGTTTCAGGCGGGTTCTGCACACTCAGTTGCCGGTGCCGCCGGCGTGCATAGAGTCTGGTAGCGGCAGTCAGTATGCTCATGGCGGAGCCCCTGCTATCAGTTTCTCAGGGTAAGTTTGTGGGGAAATGTGTGCTGCGCGGTGGTCAGTCGCAGCGGAACCTGCACATATTCTCCCCGTTGCCAGAGGGTATAGAGGTCAAGATAATTTTCACTGCCCCAGAATCCATCCTGGCCGCCCACCAGCACGAAATAGTTGGCATCGGGATCGGCCATGTCGGAGATATGGCGGGATTGGGCGCCGTAGGTGACGCGCCGTTTAGTATTGGACAGCGAGTGGGCACGCTTCATGATCGTATTGGTTGAACCACCCACCTCAAATTCGCCAAACCGGTATTTGCCGCCGATGACCGGGACATTTCCCAATGCATGGGTGAGTCTGAGGACATGCACCTCTCCCCAGCTGGTGGCCGGATCAAAATCGGCGGCCGCATCGGTTATTGCCTCGGCCAGGGGCATCGTTTCCGGTGCGGTGATGAGATCCTCCAGCAGCCAGCCGTAAATTGCCGCCGAGCGCATCAGGCTGTCGCGGATGGTGGGACCGTAGCGCTCTTCATAGGCGCGCGAGGCCAGGTAATAGGCCACCAGCTCGAGGGCGACGGCCCCATTTGACTCTCTGGTGTAGCGGCCGTCCCATGCCTCCAAAGCGTCAAGCAGGTCATCGGCGCCATCTATTTCTGTCGGGCTGTAGGTGATGATCGCCTGGGCCAGTTGATGTGAGGTTTGGGCGTAGACGTCCTGCTGGATGGCCATCAAATCGGTGGTGGAGAATCGTTCTTTTTCAGCCATTCTCAGGTTGAACGCGGTGATCCGGTCATTTGAGTTGCCAAACAGCGACAGTGGCGGCTCAGTCCGGGTGGGGGCGTTGTTGGTGGAGGCGAGAAATCCCTGCTCCGGGTTGAGAGCAAACGGCAGCTCGGTGGAATCGAGCAGGGTGGCCCACTGGTGATCAGGATTGGCCGGATCGGCAAAGAATTCGGGCGCTGCAACACCTGCCGCCGGAGCGAATGAAAGGGCCGCGAGTTGGCCGATATTGCCGGCGCTGTCGCCAAACAAAATATTCTGGCCGGACACCCCATATCCCCGAAATGCCTCGCGAAACTCTTCCCAGTCAGCCGCCCGGTTTGCCCTGAGAAACGGGGTTAATTCATCGCTGGGCAGGTGGCCGCGCCATGTTACCGCGATCTCGGGCAGGTCGTAATCTTCCAGCAGTGGGGCGTCCGAAATCACCGGACCCAATTCCGATTCCCGAATGGTTACCTCCTTATCCCTCCACCAGCGCACCTGGATGCGCTCGGTTCGTTCGGTATATGATGTATCATTATCGCCGGAAAGATCATAAAAGGTGGTGGACAGCGCCAGCATATTGGTGCCGGCCCACCCCACCTGCTCGTTGCGGCCCACCAGCACCGCCGGTAAACCCGGCATGCTGAGCCCCACCACCCGATAGGAAGGGGCGTGACAGCCGATAATCACCCAGAAATTGGGCAACATCAGGCCCAGATGCGGATCGCCTGCCACCAGGGCGCTGCCGCTGTCGCTGCGTGAACCGGCCACCACCAGGGCGTTGGAGCCGCTGCGTACGGCCGAACCGAGCAGGTTCAGTGCATCATCTTTATCCCCGTAGCTGGGGTGGGCAATGCGCCCGTGGGAAATCTGGCGCTGCCACACCTCCTTCCAGGCCGGTTCGCCGCGCATGCGCATGTTCATGAACCAGTAGAGCCAGTTCACATCGCTGGCGGCAAGACGGCCGACGCCGAGCACATCGGCGCGGTTCCAGGGTGTCGGGGTAATGCCCAGTGAATCAAGCTCCGGCGGCAGGGAGGCGCCATTTTCGATGAAATGATTGATTCCCGCCAGATACCGATCCAACCAGGCCCTGGTCTCGTCAGGCAGGTTTTTTTCCAACTCCGGTACCACCCTGTCATGATTGAGAATGCGCAGGGAATGATCGATATCCACTGCGTACGGGCCGAACATCTCGGCCAGCCGCCCCTGGCTGACCCGGCGCAGCACCTCCATCTGGCCAAGGCGCAGATGGGCATGAACAAGGCCCATAACGTAGGGGATATCGTCGTCATGGGTGGCGCTGATAAAGGGGATCTGGTGGTCGTCCCAGTAGATGTCCACCTCACCTCTCAGATCGAGGTTCATGGTCGGAAATGCGGCCAGCCGCTCTTCGGTGGTGGTGGCCAGCGGGAAGGGCTTGAGTAACGAGCAGCCACCCAGAAACAACAGGGAGAGCAGCGAGGTTAGTTTGGTTGTCAGACGGCTCATAACATTCAGAACTGATGGTTATTGATGAAGAATTTGTAAAAAATCAGTATTCCAGTCAAAGATGGCTCAGTAAAAAACGCTGTACGGTGAACGGTTAACGGTGGTCATTTTGACCTATCGATCCCGCGGTACGTCAAGTGATCAAAAGGATCGCTTGAATCGCGGAGCGAAGTTTTTACCATGCCATCAAAAATTGTTTTATCTGTGGACAATAAGGAGCAAGGCGCACAACAGCAAGAAGGCGTCACCCACCCTGCTCCGCGGTTAACCAGGCGCCGCTTAGCTCGTCTGAGTGCTGCCGGCGGTGGAAGGAGGTCGCCAGACCAGCAGAAGGATCAGAAATATGGCGGCGTTGAACATCGGGAAACCGGTAATCGCGATGGAAACGCCAAATGCAAAGGTGTAAACCAGCCCAACCGCCAGGTCGATGGCTTGGATAAGTGCCATCATGTCCCACCAAAAGCGGTTTTGCGCAAGGTTTCTGGCAATATAGAACATACCGATACCATAGGCGATGAATCGAGCGGCCAACTGGCCATAGAGGTATTTTTAGTCAGGGCTTGGCTGGGTAAAACCAAATACCGAAAAAAACTGGTCGACCACCAGTAAAAAGGCGAGCCCCAATACTATTTGAGAAACACCAATCAGATACGACAACACTCTTTGCTTGATCATGCCATCCTCCAGCGGAAAAGTTGATAGACAAACAACATATAAAGAATATATATTTTATGATTATACTGTCAAGCACGGGTGGCGCATATACTATTTAATATGTATATTTAGTTTATGGCATATGGAATATCCTTCACTCAAGCGTTATACGTTCTTATCTTCGTGGCCGACAAGATGCGTCTAAATCGGTTTGAGATGGTACCCACCTCTCTTATTTCTGAGGCGCTGAATTTGCCGCGCCCGTCGGCGGCAAAAATTTTGAAGCAGCTTAATCAGGCTGGAATCGTCGAGACCGCTACCGGCGTTAAAGGTGGCGTCTGTCTGGCAAAAGAGCCCCAGCAGATACGCCTCTATGATATTTTTAGAGCTATTGAAGGGAAAAAACCGCTATTTCGCTCAGACCACCCGTTAAATGCTTCTGGGATGCGACCAAAACAGGTAAAGGATACCGTTCGAGAACTGTTACTTCGTTTTGAACACAACCTTGCCAGGAACCTTGCTGATTACACCTTGGCGGATTTAGTCTCCGTTCACGAAAAGAGCTAGTCGCCATCTTCGGCATGCACATAGTCAGTCAACGGATCACCTTGATCGCACCGATACGACGAGGGGCGTGCCGGTTTATTATGATTTCTGTAAACGGGGAAATTTGACGATGAGTCCATGCCGATCAAAACCGCGGCTTCACTGCCCCATGAAAAATCCTCCCGGCGAGTGGGGCGGCGGAATTATCACTATGCCGGCTTGCGTCACCGTCTGAGGCGAACCGTTCCGGCCGGAATTGCTGGTCTGGCGGGATGGAGGTGGCGCCATGCCTGCCCCACGAATGGTATACTCTGGGGAGGTCCGGCGGCGGGTGGCAGCGGGCCGGATGATTTTGCGGTGATTTACGGACACAGCATATTTTTCTATCGGTGGTTTTTGCCGCTTGTCCGGTGACCGGCCCTCCCGGAGGATTACCGATGTATTGCCATTGCCACCGGGAGGGCCGTTCTATAGAACAGTCACTATAGTGCTGGTGTGGTTATCCCAATAGCGTGAGTGTTGACAGAGTCAGAACCATGTTGCTCAAGTTTCAAGAATCTCTTTTGAGGTGACAGGCCCCCACACAAGCAACAATAGCGTTAAAACTGATCCGAGCGTTGTAAGCACTGGCGGCTCGTTTCACTCAGCGGACATCGTATAGGGCGGAATCCAGGGGGATTGTCTCTTGGCTGGGGTAGCCGTAGCTATCGATCCGCTCTTTGAGGGCGGCGATGCGCGCATCCGGGTGGGGATGCGAAGCAAAGAGATAGGGCAGCCGGTCGGGGTGTTGGGCCGCCAGCCGCTCGAAAAAATCGATGCTGCCGCCGGCGTGGCCATAGGAGCGAACCAGCAGATCGAGCCCGTAGCGGTCCGCGTCCGCTTCTTGGTCTTGCGAGTAGTGTGCCTGAAAGCTCAAGAGCGAACCGGACACCAGGTCGCTTGCACTGCTGTCGGGACCAAACAGCAGGCTCACGATAACGGCAAGACCAAGTCCGCGTCCCAGCCCGCGTAAATGATCCCGGTGGGAAAAATGACCCATTTCATGGGCAAGCACCATGGCCAGCTCATTTTCTGATTCAACCTGTGCCACCAATCCGGTGAAAACAACGATATTGCCGCCGGGCAGGGCGACCGCGTTTATCTCCTCGTTTTCCATAAGATACACGTTAATCTCGTAGTCATGCAGGGGGGAATCCCGCGGCACCTGGGCGAGAAGATTGCCGGCAATCTCGTTCAGGGCCGGGTGGCGCTCACCACCATACTGGTCAAGGGCAATACCCCGCAATGCCCGTTCCACCTTGACGGGTACCCTGGCGACCACCAGATCGGTGATGATTCCCAGAGCGATAAAGATGATACCGCACAGTACCACCAGGCCGCCAAGCATCCAGAACAGCTCAGCCAGCGGGTGGGTGCGCGACACATTTACCGTGTCATCGGTGGAACGGGCAATGAAGGGGATTTTGCTTTGCACGACCGTTACCCGTCATCGCCGGGCGCGGCGGGTAATATGATCGCCGTGCCGTAGGCGATGGCCTCGACGCTGCCGACCTGGCGTTTCCGGTTTGCCTGCTGGCCGATGGCCGAGGTTTCCAACCGCAGGTTGATGACAAGTGCCGCCCCCTGCTGCCGCGCCGCCTCTTTCATCCGCAGGATGGCTTCCCGGCGGGCGCGATCCACCAAACTCTCATAAGAGGTAACGGCGCCGCCGAAGATGTTGCGCAATATTGCCAGCAACCGCTTGAAATAATCAATCGAGACAACCACACTGCCGACGACCAGTGTTGCTTCGCCAATCTCCGAACCGATAAAGCTCTCGTGCTCGGTAGTTGTAACCGGCAATGACAGCAGCGCCTGTTCCCGTTTTCTTATGGACCGGTAGTGGTTTCTTTCCATCAATGACCCGGCACCGTATCCCAGGGCAACGAAAAAGATGAAGATGAAGAAATCACTATGCTGGAGGATGAATTCACCCATCGGTTCACTGCTCTCCCATTTCATCCACCACCGTGACGGCGGTACCATAGACAAACAATTCAGCCGCTCCCTGGGCCACTGAAGAGGTGGCAAAGCGGATATTGACCACCGCGTTGGCCCCCAGTTCCCGCGCCTGTTCGCTCAACCGGGCAAGGGCCTGTTCGCGGGAGTCCTGCAATAGCTCGGTGTATCCTTTCAACTCGCCGCCCACCAGATTTTTCAAACCGGCCATCAGATCCCGGCCGATGTGTTTTGCCCGCACCGTACTACCCTGGACGATCCCGTAATGTTCGACGATCGTTTTTCCCGGCACCGTTTCAATGTTGGTAAGAATCATCGTTTCGCCTTGAAGAAAAACAATTATTGGTTGAAAATGTGGTAGCTTAAAGAACAATGCTTTAGCTAAGTAGGTGAACAAAGTCAAGACAGATGCTCCGGTAAACAGTCAAACGGCGGCACCTCCAACGTGCAGGCAAAACAAGCGGCAGGGGGGAGCATGCGGAAGTGGTTGGGTGGTGGTGAGACGGTTGTCGTGAGTGTCGCTGGCAGGATGTCGAAGTGAGCGTTGCAGTGAAGCGGACGCCGGAAGCACCGGGTGCGTAATAAGCCTACAGGCGCCGGCCTGGAGCCCGGCCCTTCCGCGGCGGTCACCGGTTGTTACGGCTGCTGTTGGCTGCTGCCCGCGACCGGGTTGAGCAATAAGGCAAATTCTCGTCGTGACGCGGTCGATCCGATAACCGCCACCATATCGTTTTCCCTGATCTGAAACTGCGGGTCCGGATTGGCGGTGAGGTGATTATCCCTGATCACACCTACCACGGAGGCTCCTGTTTTCCGGCGGATATCGGCCTCGCCGATGGTAGCGCCGGCAAGATCATGCTCCGGTTTTATTTCGTACCATTGCAGATCGAATTGTTGCTCGGCGCTACGCAACTCACCCAAAATTTTGTATTCCTGGCCGGCGGATATGGCCGTGGCCATTAGCTGATGCCGCATGTGCTCGGTGTGCTCCTGAATTTTGGGTATGGGAATGTTCAGGTAGAGCAATATTGTCCGAATCATCTCCAACCCCGCCTCAAATTCGGGATAGACCACATCTTCAACCGCAAGCTCTTGAAATACCTCGAAGAATGCAGGGTCTTCGATGCGAGCGATGACCCTGAGATCACGGTGCGCCTTGCGCGCTTCGCTGATGACCGACCGGGCCACCACAAGGGCCGGAATGGTGACCACCAGCAGGGCGGCATGTTTCATCTGCAGCACCTCCTGAACCACCTCGTGGCTGCCGTCGCCAAAGACGGTCGGGTAGCCCGCCTCCACCGCCCGTTCGACCCGAAGCTGGTCGATCTCCACCACCACGAACGGAATGGCAAGCTGCTGCAGGACTCCGGCAATCTGGTAGCCGAGATGACCGCAGCCGACAATGACCACATGGTCGCGCAGGCCGCTGTCGGGGATGTTCATCGATTCGAGCACTTCGTGGGTAAACCACCGCTTCTTCAGCCGGTAGAGCCGGGCGGTCAGGGAAGAGACAAAGGGCGTCAGCACCATGGTAACCACCGCCATGGTGAGAAAGAGGTTGTAAAAATCAGCATCGATGGCGCCGCTGGAGACGCCGATGCGTGCCAGAACAAAGGAGAACTCCCCAACCTGAAACAGACCGAGCCCCACCGCCAGGGGGATGACGTTGCGGTAGCCGAAGATCCGGGCCAGGCTGGCGAAGATAAGCGCTTTTCCGAAACTGACGACAATCACCAGCAGCAGGATCTGAAAGAAATGATTGAACAGATAAAAGGGATCCAGCAGCATGCCCACCGAGGCAAAAAACAGCAGGCCGAAGAGATCACGCAGGGGAATAATATCGCTGAGGGCCTGATGTCCGTAGTCGGACTCGCTCAACACCATGCCGGCAATAAAGGCTCCGAAGGCAAAAGAAAGGCCGAGCTGGTAGGTGGCATAGCCGACCCCGAGGCCGATCGCGGTGATTGCCAGGATAAACAGCTCACGCGAGCCGAGTCGGGCAATCATTTTGAGCAGCGAGGGCAGCAGGCGGGTTCCCAGAACAAACATGGAGGCCAGAAAGATCGCGGCCTTCAGGCCGGCATAGCCGAGAATGGTGATGCTGTTGGCGCCGGAGCCCAACTGGGGAAGAATGATCATCAGCGGCACGATCGCCAGGTCCTGGACGATGAGCATGCCGATCATCACCTTGCTCGACAGGGTGCCGAGCCACCCCTGATTCATCAGGGTTTTGAGCAGAACCATGGTGGACGAGAGCGAAATCAGCGAACCGAACCATATCGCCCGTTCCCACTCCCAGCCGAGCATACCGCCGATACCAAAGCCGAACCCGATGGTCAGCACCATCTGCAGCGGGGTACCGATCAGGGCGATATACTTGACCGGCTTGAGATCCTTGAGGGAGAATTCGAGCCCCAGGGCAAAGAGCAACAGGGCTACCCCGATTTCAGCCAGCAGCTCAATATCATGAATATCGGAGATGGTGAGCGTCCCTACCGAGGGAGAAAGCAGCACGCCGGCAAGAATATAGCCGAGGATAAGTGGCTGGCGCAGGCGCTGCATGATCATCCCACACAAAAATGCAACCACGATGAGAATAATTAAATCAGCGGCTATACCCATATGTCCTGTTCTCTGATAAAAGGTTTCGGTTCTGCTATTATCCCTGCACCTGTGGGGGCGGGCGCGTTTCAGTTGCCGTGGCGGTATCTCCATTCACTGCATCGTCGTTTCCGTTTTTTGGGGCAAACCTTACGGGAAACGACTCAGTGGCGCTGCCGTCTCGTCGTTTTTGTTTTTGCTCATTTTTACGGCCTGAATCCAGAGCTGGTGCGCTCTACCCTCATGGATCCCCTGCAGGGTGACCGGCGGATTGGCCCATTCGAGCAGCAGCGTAATCGTCTTGTCGGATGGGTGATGAGGTATCGTTCTTTAAGGTGTTCCGGTCGCATGAAGCCTTCGGGAACGCCGGAGGTGTCCTCGGGATGTACAAGGCGCCCGGTATGATTGGCGTAGAAGAGCTGCAGCTCGCTTCCCGCTCTTTTCATGGCCACGGACAATGGTCCGATCTGTTTTTCAAGGCACGCGCCCTCATTCACGGATACGGTGCCCCACCATCGCTCTTCATTTGGGGGTGATCTCTTGTTACCGTTGTCAGCAACGGCTGCACCTGGTTATTGTCGGCCTTCCTGCCGGAAGTGGCCGTTTTGTGCCGGAAGGTGTGTCGGTTCGACACGCAACGTGTTCATTGCCGGTGTGACGCCGTTGCCCGGTATCGCGTGGGCCTCTGGCGATGGCACGGCAGGGTTCGCCGGTTGATGAATTTGTCTGCAGCCGGCAATCATGGTAAAGGAAAATCGGCCGGGAGGCAACGGTTGAATCGAGGAGATTTCAGTACCAATGAATGTTTCAGAGACCCATTATAAGCAGAGCGGCACCACCCTCAAGCGTATCTGGCCAAGTGTGGAGCACCGCTTTGCCGGCGAGGTCGCCGAAGAAGAGTGGCGTACCTTCAGGGAGCGGGTGGAGTACCATTTTCCCGCCCTGTTCTCGCTGCTGGTGAACATCTACGGAAATCGTTACGACTTTTTCTACTACATCCAGGAACTCATGCACCTGGCTGCCCGTATGTGGCTGGCCAGAAACGCCGAACTCAAGGGGCTTGACGCCTCGCGCAAGACCGATGCCACCTGGTTTCAGGCCAACCGGTTGATCGGCGCCATGTGCTACGTGGACCGTTTTGCCGGTGATCTGGCCGGGCTGCGCCGTCAGATTCCCTATCTCTCGGAACTCGGCGTCAACTATCTGCACCTCATGCCATTGTTCAAAACCCCTGCCGGTGATAATGACGGCGGCTACGCCATCAGCAGCTACCGTGAGGTCGACCCGCGCCTGGGCGATATGGCGGAGTTGGAAGAACTGGCCACCGAGCTGCGTCACCGGGGCATCAGCCTGGTGCTTGATTTCGTCTTCAACCACACCGCCAACGACCATCTGTGGGCACGCTTGGCATTGGCTGGCGATCCCGATTACCAGGACTTCTACCGCATGTTCGCCGACCGCACCATCCCCGATGAGTATGAGAAACACCTGATGAGCATCTTCCCCGACGATCACCCGGGCTGCTTCATCTATCAGAGCAGAATCAGAAAGTGGGTCTGGGCCACCTTCAACAATTACCAATGGGATCTGAACTACGAGAATCCGGAGGTGTTCAACAGCATGTGCGAGGAGATGCTCTTTCTCGCCAATACAGGAGTCGAGGTCCTGCGCCTGGATGCGGTGGCGTTCATCTGGAAAGAGAAGGGCACGACCTGCCAGAACCTGCCCCAGGCGCACGCCATCATTCAGGCCTTTAACCGGGTGGCGGCTATTTCCGCCCCGGCTTTGGTGTTCAAGTCCGAGGCCATTGTCCATCCCGACGAGGTAGTGAAATATATCGATCCCGGCGAGTGCCGGTTGTCGTATAATCCGCAGCTCATGGCCCTGTTGTGGGAGGCGCTGGCCACCCGCGAGGTGCGTCTGCTGCACCACGCCCTGGCTAAACGTTTCGCCCTGCCGGCACAGTGTGGCTGGGTCAACTACATCCGTAGCCATGACGACATCGGCTGGACATTTTCCGATGACGACGCCCGCCGTCTCGGCCTCGATCCGGCCGCCCACCGCCGCTTTCTCAACGATTTCTTCACCGGCGCCTACACCGGCAGTTTTGCCAGCGGTGAATCGTTTCAGGAGGACAGGATCACCGGTGATGCCCGCATTGCCGGAACCGCCGCGTCCCTCTGCGGTCTGGAAAAGGCCGTCCAGGCAGACGACGAGGAGGCGGTGGAGCTTGCCGTGCGTCGTATCCTGCTGATGCATGGGGTGATTTTCACCATCGGCGGCATCCCCCTGATCTATCTCGGCGACGAGATCGGCATGCTCAACGATCATGACTACGGCGCCGAAGCGGATCACACCGGTGACAGCCGCTGGCTGCATCGACCCCGTTTCGACTGGGAACGCTCAGCGCTGCGGCACGACCAGAACAGCCCACCGGGGCGCATCTACCATGGCCTGCTCAAGTTGATTCAACTGCGCCAGCAGCACCCCGTGTTCAGCCGCAGCGACACCGAGATCGTCGACCCCGGCAACCCCCATGTACTGGGCTATTTCCGGCACCACGACGAACAGACCGCCCTGGTGCTGGCAAATTTCGCCGACACCCCGCAGCAGATCGCCGGCACCCGGCTGCGCCACCTGGGCATGCGCCGGACATTTGTCGATCTCGTCGCCGGGACCGCCATCACCGCCGCCCAGCACCTCCAGCTCCAACCCTATCAGTTTGCCGTACTCATGTAACGAAACGCGGTCGGCCTCGGCGACGTTTCTGAGATCATCATATTTTGCCTTTCAAATGGCTGTGCGGATATGGTATTGCTGTGGGTGGTAGTGCGCGGCAGGGTATTATTGCCTGTCGTCGTGAGAGGCTCTTCGCGAAGCATGGATGCCGGCAGCGATGAGCCGATTATCACTTATCTTGGCATACACACCACAAACTCATGAGCAAACGACGAGCCCGCCCGCGAACCTGGCGACCGCAACAGGTAGCTACCGTCGAATGGATCGGCGGCATTTTTCCCTTGCCGGCCTATGTGACCGGTGAAGGCGAACCGTACCGGCCCGAAATTTTGATGTGGTTAAGTGGAGACGGCGCTATCCTCGGCTCCGATATTGACCGACCCGGCGTTGTTCTGGCCGGTGCCGCCAACTCCTTGAAACAGACGATAAAAGAGCCCATCTACGGTCGTCCACATCGTCCGGGCCGGGTACGGGTAGCTTCAGCCGAGCTTGCCGAGGTGCTGCGGGCGGGAAACCCCGATATCGACATCGTCTGTGCACCGACGCCGGAGCTCGATGAGGTGCGCCAGCATATGCAAAAAGATTTCGCCGCCGCCGACGATGACGAGCAATCCCTTCTTGCGGACGGGCGAACGGCTCCGGTGTTGGCCTCATTTTTCTCGGCGGCCGCGGCCCTGTTCCGGATCAAACCGTGGGAGGTGGTGCCCGCTGACGAGCACCTGCTTGCCATCACTCTGGCTGAATATGGCCTCTTTGATGCGCCGCTCGCCATTATCGGCCAGATGAAGCGGAGCTTCGGGTTTATTCTTTTTCAGACAATCGAGGCCTATGAAGCGTATCTCGTCGCCGCCGATCTGGTTGATGCCGGCGAGGAGCCCAAAATGCCGCCGCATTTCACCCTGAACTATGAGCGCGGTGCCGATTTACCGACAACCATCCGCAAGGAGATTTACGAGCACCAGTGGGAGGTAGCAGGCTCGGATGCCTATCCTCAATTGACTGCTTATGATGAAGATATGATGCTTCATTTGTTGAGCGACGATGATGTTATCATGGCCGAGGCCATCGCCCGCGGACTTACCACCGTAATTGCCGAGACCCAGGAACTGCAGCGGCCGTGGGTGGGCGGTGAGCCGGTATCCCGTACCATGATGGTTCCCACCGCCGCGGGTGATATGGAGATCACCGTGGTGGCGCCCTATGCGCAGGGGGCCAGGGCCTTTGATCCCTCCGTTGATATTCTTGCCGAGCTGGTCGAGGTGTCGCGGGGCGGGGTGATACTCGATGAAAATCGATTCAGGGCCCTAGAAAACGAACTGCTCCGTCGCTTTGCGGCTTCGCCGGAGGCCGGAACGCTCAGCGAGATGGGGGCATGCAGCCTGGTGATGGGGCTTGCCCTTGATTATCTGGGCCGCTCCATTGTAGAGGTTGGCTCAACCCGTCTGCAGCGCCTGTTGTTCGAGTTTTTCCCGCGCAAAGTAAGCATCCAAGCGGATAAGGCCCACTCAATCATTGCCGAACTGCGTGCCTTCTACCATTTTCTGAAGCGCGAATACGGCTTTAAAAAGGCAGACGGCTGCATGCGCATACTCGGCGGCAACGCCGCCGGCAGATTTGAAGCGGCACTGGCCGACCCCAACAATTTCAGCCCGGTTAAATCCATACTCATGGCAGGCGCCGAAGCCGGCTATGATATGGAGTCCAAAGAAGGCATCGAGGCTTTCATGGAGGCTACCAGAAACATTCCAGCCCCACCCCCGATCCCCGGTGCATTCGCCCCGCCGTCCGCTGCCAAAAAAGCAATCAAAGCCAAGAAATCAAAACGCAAAACCGCCCGCGCGTCTCGTAAGAAAAACAGATAGCAGGCGTCCGCACCGATACGGGCAAACCGAAGCCACATTGTTGTGCATACGCATTGATGGGGCCTGTCAATAGACCGCTCTTCGACCTCCCGTGTATGGGGTATCGCCGCACGTCCTTCGCCGGTCTGGTGACCGGCGCTCCCGCACTTACATCGATGTGCTCGGTTAGCTCCGGGAGGGCCGTTCTCCAGAACGGCCACGGCAACGGCGGCGGTATGGGGGGGAGCCTTTCTGATGATTTTTTTCTGCATACCGTTCACCAAGGAGGGATAACATAAATATTAGCCAATTCTTTTCGCTTCTCATCGTGGTCGCACTTGTCGCACACGTTGGAAACAATTCTACATTACAAATCTCACGTGAACGTGAAGATTTACGACGATGATACCTCAAAAACTCTAGATACCAATAGCAAGCGGACAGTTCACAACAGCGCCGGCTCCCTGACGGATACGCCTTGCTTCAATTGATGAGCACTGCGTGGAACGGATGTCGATCTTTTCCATAAGAAACACCTTCTCTTGAATGGCATTACTTTTTGTGATAGATGCTCGTAACTAATCACATAGAAATAACACATGTGTTTCGCTGCAACATTGCAGTTCGTTACCAGGGTGAGGTGTCCATGTTCTAATGGCACATATGACATCCATCGAACCAGGAGCTGCTGCATGGATATTGGAAGATTCACTTTTACTTGTTGCTTTGAATCCGAGGCGGTGCTGCCTGTTTTCAAAGGCTCGACGCTGCGCGGCGGACTTGGTCATGCCTTGAAGCGTGCCACCTGCGCCCTCCGCCAACAGGAATGCAGGAGTTGCCTGCTCAGAGAAAGTTGTGCCTATGGTTTTTTTTTCGAACAGAAAGGAGTTTCTCCATCATCATCCGGGGCAACGGGACCCGCATCCCGCCGCCCCCCTCCCTATATTCTGATCCCCCCCGATGATACACATCGGCATTACCGGGCGGAAGACCAGTTTGTCTTCGATGTCTTGCTTCTCGGTCACGCGCTCAACTATCTTCCCCATCTGGTTGTTGCCGTCACAGAGATGGGTACGGGGGGCATAGGCAAGGGAAGTCGACAGGGGGAAGGACGTTTTCGTCTGGATTCGGTGCGGCAAGACGGCGAGGTGATTTACCACGGGGACACACTCAATGGCAGTCTCGCCCCTCGCCAGTTGCATCTCGAGCGGCCACCTGAGGGCACGATCGGCACACTTGCTCTGCTCTGCTGTACTCCGTTGCGGCTCAAACAGGACAACCATTTACAGGCGGAATTACCTTTTCATCGTCTGATCCGGGCCGCGCTCAGGCGTATTTCATCGCTGGAAGCGGCTTACGGCAACAGCGGAGAACCTTCGCTGGATTACCGCGGGCTGGTTGCCAGGGCTAAAAACGTTCACATTTCCTCATCAACCTGCCGCTGGCAGGAAATCGAACGGTATAGCAATCGCCAGAAGAGCACCATGTTAATGGGCGGTATAACCGGGCGTGTGACCTACCAGGGAGACGATCTCAGTGAATTTGTGCCGCTGTTGCGCTATTGCGAGACGGTACACCTGGGCAAGCAGACTTCCTTCGGGCTGGGCAGAATTACGCTGCAGATTGGAGACGAGCAGTGAAAAATGTCCTGCTCGCCGTGGCCGGCCTATCCCCCCAGGTCATTACCGAGGCTCTCTATGCCTTACTCAGTGAAGGTAGGCAGCCGCACTGCGTGCAGATCATCACCACCCGACAGGGCAAGGACAGAGTGCTGGCCGGGCTCTTCGATCCCCAGGCCACCCGGCTCGCCAATCTGCTGGCGGACTTCGGCCTGGATACGAAACAACTCGACCTGAGTCCGGCGAATATCCATACGCTGAAAAACAACGCCGGTGTCGAACTTGATGATATTATCAGCCCGGAAGATAACGAAGATCTGCTGCGGCTCTGTCTCGATCTTTCCTTCCACTACACCCGCGATAAGGACAACGCGGTCTGGTTCCTGGTGGCCGGCGGGCGAAAGACCATGACCTCCTGTCTGACACTCGCCGCCCAACTCTACGGTCGGCCCCAGGACCGGATTCTCCACGTCCTCGTTTCACCGGAATTCGAGGGGTGCCGGGAGTTCTGGTACCCACCTAAAGAACCGGTCACCATCCAGCTGACCGACGCCCAGGGGCAGCCGTTTTTTAAGCAGACTCGCTATGCGGCGATCCAGTTGATCACCATCCCCTTCGTCTCGGTTCGGGAGCGATTGCAGGAGGACCTACTCGATCAGCCGCGCACCCCGGCAGATCTGATGCAAACCCTGATCCGTGACCGCCCGCTCCTGCTCACCAACAACCTGACCGAGGGTAAGGTTGTGTTCGGAGGCTTGGAACTGGACATGCATCCCACCCGCCTGGCGATTTACGCCTTTTTTGCCGAACGAAAGAAGGAGTGTCGTTTGGATCGCCCATGCGCCGGATGTGACACATGTTTTCTCGATGCATCCGAGATCGTCGCTTCGGAGAAGGTGTCGGCAATGTATCGGCGCATCCCCGGCGGCAGGCTGGTCGAAGAGATGAGTGATTCCGGGATTCGTGCCTTGTCGCGGGAAAACTTTCAATCTTACAAGTCAAAGATCAGGAGGGAGCTACTCGCCGCATTCGGTCAGAGCCGCCTGGCCGAACTGGAGATAGCCGCAGCCGGCTCCCGCCCCGACACCCGCTACGGCATCCGCCTGGACCGTCATCGTATCCGCATGGAGTGGTGAGATGTCTTCTGAACTCAAGTTGATCACTGCCCTGGGAAATGAGCCGGATCTCATCCTCCAGTTTATCGATTTCTTCAATGGTGGTCAGCGGTTTATCTACAATACCGAGGCCAATGCCATCCGAAACCATTTCCGTGGCAAGAAGCTCTCCTCGATTCATCTCATCTGCACCAGGGAAGAGAAGGTTCAAGTGGCTTTCAACGAGCTTTTGGAGAAAGTTCCGGTAGAGTATCCGGAGCTTGCCGGCCATATAAAAGAAATTCCTCTTCTTTGTGATGATATTTCCTGCCACAAAGATGACCATGTCATGCGAAGGGCCGTTTATGACCAGGTTAAGGCCTTGGCCGCCGAAAACCTGATCATTGCTTCCGGTGGCCGCAAAACGGTTACCAACCGCCTCATCGAGGCAGGACTCCTCTTTGGCTGCATGGGCTATCTTACCCTTACCGCACCTTACAACCAGCAGAAGCGTACGTTCTCCGAGTTTTTTAACCTCATCTGGACACCCACCCGACAATTTGCCGAAGAGCGACAGCGCAGCAGTTACAAGGGAGAGCTGGGCGATAACTTCAGGTCGCTGTATCTGCTGCCATTGACCATTATAGATCGCCTTCGCACGGAAAAACTCGGCCTCGACCCTGCTCGGACGGAGGAAGAACGTGCCTGGTTACAAAGTCTGCCGAAAGCCGATCTGCACTGCCATCTGGGCGGCGCCTTTGACCCCGGATTGCTGAAAAAATTGGCGACTGTTCTGCTGGATGATTTGCCTGTGCCATATCCGGAGCGACGAAAAATCCGCGACCAATTGGAACAACTCCTCGACTGTTCACTGGCTGATCTACAACCCGATCATCTTATGGCCTTGGCCGGTGAGAATGCCAGCCATTGTCTGGTTGGCATGAAAGGTCTTGTCGCGAAAGTTGGTGTTCCTCAGCATTTACTCACAGCGGTTATGGTAGACGCGCTTACGGTGGAGCAGATCGAGCAGTTGGCCTGGAATGAACCTGCCCCGCACTCAAACAGCAACCGGCTTGACTGGTATATGGCCTGCGGCGACCTCGGGGGCTCGGCGCTACTGCAAAGCAAAAATACCTTACGTCGAGCCCTTCGCTGGCTCATGGAGCAGTCTTTGAGCGAGAATGTGCAATTTCTCGAGGTGCGCTTTTCACCGGACAACTGCACTCGTGCCGGCTTGAGCATTTCCGAGGTGGTCGAGACCCTGCTCGATGAGGCCCACAGCTTCGTGTCAAATCACCCCCACCGGTTCAAGGTCAATTTTTTGATCATGGCCACGCGCCATAAAGAGAAAGCTGCCATGGCCGCCCATGTGGCGGCAGCGGTCACGTTCGGTCGGCCGGGAGGCGGCAGCGGGCCCGGAATCACCGGGTTCGATTTGGCCGGGCAGGAAGAAGACAACGATCCCCTGCAGTTTCAGGAACTCTTCATGCCACTGCACCACCATTTCATGAACATCACCATTCATGCCGGAGAAATGTCTTCAGAAGACAAGATCTGGCAGGCCCTGTATCTGTTTCATGCCCGGCGGATCGGCCATGGTTTGAAACTGGTAAAAAATCCGAAAATGATGGGATATATCCGCGACCATGGGATCACCATCGAAATGTGCCCCAGTTCCAACCGTCAGACTAACCTGTTCCGCTTAAACGATGAAACGGCGGATAAAGGTGATGAGTACCCCTTGAAAAAATATCTCGATTTCGGCCTGGCCGTTACCGTCAACACCGATAACCGGGGCATCTCACGCACCACTATGAGCAGGGAACTGTTACAGGCCGCAAAATTAAGCCCTCAGGGGTTGTCGCGCTGGGAGATTTTGCGTTTGATCAAAAACAGCTTCAAAGCCGCCTTTCTGCCCAAGGACGAGAAAGACAGGTTGTTGAAAGAAGTAGATAGGCAGATTTTCAGCCTGATTCTTGACGACTTTTTTCCGGAGGCTGGCTGATGGCCACGGATGAAATAGTCTTGTGCCTGCAGCGTGATGATCTTGCCCATTTATTTGGCGGCAGACTGCCGCAGGGCGGCTTTGTCGGACCTGATCCCGAGAGGTTGCTGGCTTTGCGGCAATATTTTCTTCCCCGCCGTCAAGCCGAGGTGGACTGCTCTTATAAACAACTCATTCCCTACCAACTCTTCGGTTGCCAAGGCCGTTTCTTTGTCTATCAGCGGGGTGGCGGAGTGGGGGAAGGCCGGCTTGCGGGCCGGTTGTCGTTAGGGATCGGTGGCCATATTAACAGCGGTGACAGCGACGGCGGCTGCGTGACCCCAACAGCCTACCAGCGTTCCCTGCTCCGGGAGCGAAATGAGGAGATGGTTGGCCCATTGAAGATCGACACCACCTTCCTTGGCTGGATCAACGACGATTCTGACCCGGTGGGTCAGGTGCACCTGGGCGCGGTACATCTGGGGCAGGTGACCGACCCCGCCAGTATCCGAATCCGAGCGCACGGGGAAGACCTGCACGCCCAAGGGTGGTGGAGTGGCGAGGAGATTGAAGCCCAGAAGGAATGTTTTGAAAAATGGTCACTCCTGGCCGTCGAACTGACCGTTTTGTTCACATGAGCCAGGTGCTCAAAGGCAATAGGACAATCCGGGAAAAATATCGGATATGAGCGTTCATCAGGGTCAAGTTGCTGCCTGGGCCATGGTGTTTTTTTCCGGGGCGGTCGAGGCCAATTCGTTCCTTTTCACTCAAGCCTGTCAGGGAGGTCGCCGTGAACATAGCCGGTCATACTGCTGAAAGCGATACGATGAACGAAGGTGGCATAATCTGTTTGAGATGATGCACCTGGTGCCGAAGCCGAGCCAACAAGTATTTGGCCAAGCCAATCTATCTGCAATGTTGCACATCTTGTCGACGCCTCGGGAAAAGGATAGGTTTACCGGTAAGCGATGAGAAACTATAGAGCAGTTCAATAAAGGAGGAGACATGACCGACCCAACGGCAACGAAGATCGCCCTGGCCGGGCTGCCGCACAATGCGGGGAAACAGATGAAGGAAGAAGATGGCGCAAGGAGGAAAACATGCCGGTAAATATCGCTCGCTTTTACAAGCGGGAAAAATTTGAACTGGATTGCGAGACCATTACCCCCATGTTCCTTGGTAATGCGAGCCAGGAAACCGAGTTGCGCGCCGCTCCCTTCAAAGGACTGTTGCGATACTGGTGGCGAGTAGCGGAAGGGGCGAAATATCCATCCCCTGCTAAATTGCTCACGGCAGAGAACACGATTTTCGGCAGCCCAGACCAGGAATATGGCGGCAAAAGCCAGGTGACGGTGGAGGCAATGGCGCTCTCTTCACTGACTGCTATCAATGTAAATCTTCCTGACCCCGGCCTCGTTGCACATCCCGAGTGCGAAAGAACTGACGGACAAACAAATCCATTGAACTACTTGGCAGGAATGGGTCTGATCCACTATAGAAAGGGAATTTTGCATAGTTATTTTGCGCCAGGCGAAAATTTTCGTCTACGTATTACGGTTGGTAGTGGTGCTCAACGGGCAGTGCAGTCAACGCTTAGGCTCATTGATGCCTTCGGCGCTATCGGCAGCAGGAGCCGCAACGGCTGGGGCTGTTTTGCCTGGAACAAGGCCATGGATGTGTCCGGCCTTTCATTCAGGAAATTTATCGATGCCTTTGATCGTGACTATCCACACTGCCTTGGTGCGGACGACAAAGGCCTGCTTCTTTGGAAGACAAAGGATTCACGAACCACGTGGCAAGACTGTATGAAAGACCTGGCAGAGGTCTACATCAGCATACGGGCCGGAAGTCGCCAGAAAGGCATTCCAAAACTTGATGTGAACCTAGGGAACCCCCCTGAACGGCATCTCCTCGGCTATCCAGTAACAAACCACAATATCATGAAACCTGGATGGGGCAGGCAAGGCCGCCACGCTTCCGCCCTCCGACTCATCGTCCGAAAGGAGACAGACGGCCATCGAGGATACATACTGCATCTGCCGCATCTGTTCAGTGAAGTGATGTGGCAAAATGGTACACAAGAACAGATCAAAATCTGGCAAAAAGTACACGTTACACTGGACAAGCTCTGCCGACGCGTGGTCACTAAGGAGGTGCGGTCATGAAACAGGAATTTACCCAGGATCTCGATTATTGGATCCATAAGACCAAGGTTTTTCTCCACGATCCGCCGGACAAGGCCATTCATATCCCCGGCCACGAGGAGCGGGCCAATGATATCTTGGCGGCCATGGGCCTTGTCGGTTCAACTCTCAGCAAGGAGGAGTACCAGGCTGCCGATGTCATCGCCTCGGGCATGGACCGGGCTTGCCTGCCAGGGTATGTACCTGATAACGAGAACAGAAACGGCGCCGTCGATTTTTATGAACAGCCCCAATTGACTCATCCCACCGGCGCCGACAGCGCCCTGCCGCTCAACCTGCCTGATGAATTCGGCACCACAAAGGCGGCGGCAGACTCCATCACCACTGCCATACAGGACCTGGTTAAGGAGGATTTGGGCTGCGAGGCCCGAAGCGGCAAAGGCCTTTCCGAGCGCCCCGAGTACCAGGGCAAGGAAACCGCCTTTGCGCCAGCCAGGTTCCACTATTTGCTTTTCATGCTGCGCCGTCGTCTGGCCAAGGAGAATGTGGGCGGACTTGGCGCGCTCTGGCATCGACTGCCGGCCGACACCCGTCTGCCCGATCACTCCATCTGGCACCATTGCGGTCTGGTCTCGGCCCTTGCCTCATGTCAGAGACTTTCGGAACAGAACAAGGCCAGTCTGATGGTGTATGCCCTGACCCCGGTGCAGGATTTCGTGGGACGGGCGCGCAAACTGCGCGATTACTATTCCGGTTCCATTATCCTCTCCTGGTTGGCCTTCGAAGGGATCAAGGCCGTTATCCATCGCTACGGGGCCGACCATATTGTCTATCCCAGCCTGCACGGCCAGCCGTTGGTAGATGAACTACTGCAACAATGGGGCATGAAAGCGGAGTGGTTTGGGCCGCGAACTACCAAGGGTATTGCCTCCTTTCCCAACAAATTTGTGTGCCTGGTGCCAGCAGGTCAGGAGCGGGAAACCGCGGAGATCATCGAAGTTGCCATTGGCGGGGCCTGGCGGGAGCTGGGCAACAAGACCCTGGAGTTTGTGGCGGACAAAGTGGAAAAAATCGGCCTAGACGAATCCATTAGTCAACAATTCCACCGTCAGATGGATTCTTACTGGGAACACCATTGGACCGCCGCGCCGCTGATTAAAGGAACAGACCGGGCGGCGGTGGAGGAGTTGCTGCACAAGGGTTCGATTGATCCAGCCTTTGAATTCTGGAAGGATGCGGATGAAATCTGGTCTTCCAGTGGCGAAGGCCCGCTCTACTCAGTCAGCCACCGGCTGGTGCAGGCGGGACTCGCCGCCGGTAAATCCCGCCGGGAAGATATGCGTCCTGCCGAAAAAGGCATTAAGTGCGACCTTTTCGGTGAATTTGAGATCCTCCATTATCACCATGCAGATCAGAGTGACAATAATCCCAAGCCTTCCGAAGATCCTTTTTGGCTCGATATTCGCTCGGCTTTCAGGGAGACCGCCGATTTTGGCACAAACGAACGGCTCTGTGCTCTCGGGATGGTGAAGCGGCTCTCCTACCGGGTCTGCAAGGAGATGAAAACACATCCGCTGCACCAGATGTTCAAGGATGCTGAAACCTTTCCTTCCAGCACCGAAATGGCCCTGCATGACTGGTGGCAACAGCTCAACAATCGAGCGGCTGACCCGGATGACCCGTACGCCCCGGCAATCGCCCAGGAACTTGCCGTCTATGACTGGCGCAAGGACCGGAGCAAAGCCGGGCGAAAGGTGGCTCAGTGGCTGCACGGGCTGAACGAGGAAAAAACGGTCAGGGAAAACGGCTGCGAAATTGAGACAATCGACCTGCGGAACGAGAAAGAAAAGGGGGCGGCCGACGAACTATTCAGGCTCCATCCGGTTAAAAACATCCATAAATATTACGCCGTGTTGATGATGGACGGCGACAGGATGGGCAAGCTGATCAACGGAGAAACCCTCGGTTCCACCTGGGGATCAGTCATACATCCCACCCTCTCCGGCAGACTGCGGGGCAGCTTTGACGGGACATTCAAAAAATTCTGGGAAAAACGAATGCAGGAGCCCCGATTGATTTCCCCGGCGGTGCATGCGGCTATCTCCGAGGCCTTGGGAGATTTTTCCATACATACCGTCCCCGCCATCATGAAAAGATATCATGGGCACCTGATCTACGCGGGCGGCGACGACGTCTGCGCCGTGCTGCCTGCTTCCACGGCTCTGCTCGCGGCCCGGGACATTGCCAAAGCATATGGCCAGGGTTTTGTGCACATTGAGCCCTGTAAACAGCCGAAGCCCATCGAAGGGTCATGTCCAGAGGGACTGGAAGGCAAGCTCGGTGTACACCTGGGGCTGGGAGAGGATATTTCCATATCCGCCGGGATCATGATCGCACACCACAAAAAACCGTTGGGTGGCGTCATCGACCGGGCCCACGCCCTGCTCAACATGGCAAAGAAGGAAGGAATCCACGGCGATGGCCGCAATGGTTTCGCCCTGGAAGTAGACAAGCGCTCCGGAGGAGGCCGCACTTTTCTCTGTGGCTGGGATGAGGAAGTGAACGGTACGCCGCTACTGGACCACTTTCTGGCCACGGCCGAGGCATTGCGGCAAACCGAGGAAGCTGCCATGAGTTCCTCGCTTGCGTACCGGCTGGCTGCTTTTGAAGATGGGCTGGTTTCCTTGCGCGCCCACCATCCGGCGGAACTGCGGCGATTTATCGTCAAGCAGCTTGACCGCTCGGGCCTCAACCGGGAGTTGTTGGAAGACCAAAAGAAGAGACAATTGGAGGAGATTGCCACCCATGTGGCGGCTCTGATCGAAAGAAAAGACCACGCGACTGACGGAAAAGAGAACGTGCCGTTGGAATCGCTTATCGTCGCCAATTTTATCGGTCATTGTCAAGACCAAGGAGAGTATTCGTAATGCAGACAATCTGGCTTGCCATCGACCCCATCGACACCCTGTTTTTCCGGGGGGCGGAATCCATGGTGGCAGGGGAGAACCATGAGGTTGACTCTCTTTTCCCTCCCATGCCGGCCACCATTATCGGTGCGATCCGTACGGCCATTTTGGGCCAGAACGGTATTGCCCCGGTCGATTATCTCAAGAACCCTGAATCCTGGCGGGACCGGTTCCCCTGCCTGGGCCTGCCCGAAGCGCCGGGTTTTGAATTATCCGGCCCATTATTTGTTGCGGGGGACGATTGCCTGCTTCTGCCGGCGCCGTCTCATTGGTTCGCCGATACGCCGGAGGAAAAAAAGAAATGGGAAGAAAAAATACTTGTTCAGGCAGGCCGACCGCTGACCGGCTCCCCACTGGGATTGACCGGCTCCACGGTCGCGCCTGTCTGGCTTCACACCCCGATAAAGGCGGCCATGAAGCCGCTTGCTGGGTGGTGGGCCACGGCGGAGGCTTTTACCTTGGTACGACAAGGGCAAAAAGTACGCTTCACCCGCGAGCAGGGCGACTTGCATTCGGGCGAGGCCGCCATATTGCCGGCCAGTGCCCTGTTTGTCCGGGAGGAGCGGGTGGGCATCGCCCTTACCGCGGAACGTATTGCCAAGGAAGGGCATCTTTACAGCACCGTGCATGTCCGTTTGCGGGAGAGGGTCCGCATCTTGGCCGGAGTTGTTTCGGAATATCCTTTTCCACTCAGTTCCGAGGGCATCCTGCAACTGGGAGGCGAGCAACGAATCTGCCGCTACAAGGTACTATCAGGGCTGAAATTGCCGGAAGAAAAGTCTGGTTCCATCGGTATGACCCTCTCACCTCTTGCGGTGTCTGACTTGCCGAATAACTTGTCCAAAGTACCCCGCGCATCGGGTAAACTTCTGCGCATCGGCGGCTGGGACATGGCCAGGGGCTTTCATAAGCCCATGACCGCGTGGCTTCCCGCCGGAACGGTATTTTTTGCTGATAACAATGAACTGCCAATGCAACTGCTCATGATCTAGGAGGGCGCCATGGATATTCAACGACTTCAAAATGAAATCAACCAGTTGACCCTTGTCCAGAAACTGATACTGGCCCAGGATATTTGGGATTCCATTGCCAGGGAAAGCGATAATCTCCCCCTGCCGGCATGGCAAACGAGGGAACTTGAAGAACGATATCGTCATTACCAGCAAGGGGATCTGGAACTGCACGATTGGCAACAAACTCATGCTGAACTGCGGGAAAAACAGTGATGCGGCTCCGCTATACCGAACGGGCCAAAAACGATCTGGAGCTGGCCTTCACCTGGTACGAGAACCAGCGTCAGGGCCTGGGGCTGGAGTTTCTCGATTGTGTTGAGGCAAGCATTGCGACGATCATGCAGATGCCCCTGCTCTTTGCCGAACATCATCAACCGTTTCGGCGGGCATTGATCCGCCGTTTTCCATTCTCTATTTTTTTCACCATTGAGAAGGATTGCCTCGTGGTGCATGCTGTCTTTGACAACAGACAAAATCCGGTAAAATTGCCTTGATTCATTTACCCCTTTGCATAAGGAGAAGAACATGTATCTGCAAAAACACAGTAAACTCTGCGTCATGCATGCCATTTCACCCGTCCATGCCGGGGCCGGTTCCGCCACTGGGGCAGTTGATTTACCTATCCAGCGGGAACGCCATACCGGCTGGCCCCATGTTCAGGCCTCCGGGGTCAAAGGGGCCTTCCGCGACCATTGCGAGAGGGTGTGGATGCTGCAAGGCGTTGAACAAGACAAGCTGGTCACCGAGAATAACCGGCAGCAGGCGGAAGAGCTTGCCAAACGAATCTTTGGCATGTCGGAAGGGGCAAAATCACAGGCCGGTGCCATTACTTTTTCCGATGCCAAGTTGCTCGCCTTTCCGGTACGATCCAACCTGGCTCCCTTTGTCTGGGTGATCTGTCCAGCCCTGATAAAACGGCTGGCTCGAGACCTTAGTCTGGTCAACAGGGATGCTGCCGGGCTAGGTAGTGCGACAGTAGAGGGCGACAGGTACGGGCTGCTTCGAGGAGAGTTGTCCGGCAGTCTCATTCTGGAAGACATCTGCCTGGAACCGGAGGAGGGAGACTGGCAGGCCGCCGGTGATGTCTTTAAAAATCTTGACCCGTCTATGGAGCGGCTGGTGGTGGTGCCAGATCATCATTTTTCTTTTCTGATGGAAACGGCCACTGAAATACAGGCCCAGATCGCCATTGATGCCGCAACCGGCACCACAATCGATGGCTCTCTGCGTTATCAGGAACTGCTGCCGGCCGATTCGGTGCTTTATACCCTGGTATTCTTCGCGGAAGAGCGGACCATGCAGACTAATGTGCTTGTCCTTGATACCTTGAAAACTGCTGTCCTAGACGCTGCCTCAACCCACATCCAGCTTGGTGGGGACATGACCCTGGGCCGGGGGATTTTCCACCTTAACTGGCTTAACGGAGGTGAGCGATGAGCAGAACACTAGGACAAAAACGGGCGGAATACTGTTTGAAAAAACTCAAAGAATTGAAATGTGGCCGGGGTGATTTCAAAAAGCTCTCCGCCGGTCTTCCGGCCATGATCATCCAAAACGGGTTCGGCCAAACCCTTGCGTTTCTGGCTGCAAAAAGCAGCAAAACGGAATCAGGCCAGATCGTCTTTAAAAAAGAAGATAAACACTATGCTGCATTTTCTATCATCTCTGGGTGGCTGAAGGATCCGGAAATAAAAATTCTGCACTCCACCATCACTACAGAAAAGGAGTTGCTCCTGTCAATCAGCGCCATGGAACAACCCGATTTTCTCCGCGCTCAAAAAGAGACTCTGGCCATGCTTGAGTGGTTGAAACGTTATGCCAATGCCGCACTATTCGAGGAGTAATCATGAAACTTGTATCACGGCAGCTTTCGTTAACCCACAAGGAGAGGCAACCGATTAATTTTTCGCTCTACCTCAACAAAATGCTCCTTTTTCATGATAATTTCACCTATCGAGATGTGGAACGAAGACATGGGCAAGAGCGAGAGAGAGGAATCAAGGAAACTTTTAAGCCGTGCGAGGGAGAACTTAACGGTAAGCGATTTCGTGAGGAACAATACGGGCCTTTTCGTCAGCATAACCCCGTTTATTGCAAATCTACTTCCCTGTCCGCCGAGATCCTCAAACAGCGGCAACTCCAGCAGGCGGCCTGCTGCCGGGCCATGGAGGCGGCGGGCTGGCGGTCGTTCGTTATCCACGCCAGACTCACCAGCCCCTTTGTCTCCGGCCTGGGCATGGCGCATCCCACCGAGACCGGTCTTGTGCTGGATCATACCAGTGGCATGCCCTATATCCCCGCTTCCAGCCAGAAGGGGGTTTTGCGCCTGGCGTATCTGATCAATACCCTGCGTGATGACCAGGGCAATTGGTTGCCGGAAGATACATTGGCGCGGGACCGTATTATCGAGCGTGGCAAGGATGGGCAATGGCAATGGCTCGAAGACGCCGCCAGCCGGACCCTCTTCGGTTCCGGCGGCGATAAGGATGCCATTGCCGGTCAGGTGGTGGTGCTGGACGCGTACCCTCTCACCCCGCCGGAACTGGGAGAGGAGATTCTCAATCCCCACTATGGCGAGTATTACCAGGGCGTTCGTGGTCCCACCGAGGACCAGAGCCCCATTCCCATAAAATTTCTGGTGGTCAAGGCAGGGGCGGAATTTGTCTTCCGGCTTCTGCTGCGCACCCCCTTTGCCAATGCCAAAAGCACACCTCAGAACGGGCTGGTTCATCTGGTGGAAAAAACGCTTCGGGGCGCCATCACCGAGGAGGGCATGGGGGCCAAGACAGCCGTGGGCTTTGGTCGGTTTACGATCCTGGCACAGCAAGACCCACCTCTAATCGGTACATGGCAAAAAGAGATAGATGAGGGGCAAAAGCCGTGGCTGAAAGTCGTCTCCCTCATTGACGGGATCGATAATAACTGGGGGCAATTTAAACACGCATTGCAGGAAAACGCCCAGGTCAAGGAGTACCAAAGCATCAAAGAGGTCGCCATAGCTGTCAGGGAAGCTGCCTTGCGGATCAAAAAGGCCTTCCCGAAAAAATGGGATGAAAAGCGTGACATAATCATGGCAGACTTTCTCAGGCCAGCCGGTCTGGATTGGAAGATTGCGCAGGGGCCAAATCCGCAGGCCGGCAAAACACCCGGCGCCGGTACTTCAACCCCTTGCCCCGAAGAGCAGGCTGCGGTTGAACGGATCAACGTAATCGCCGGGTTCAGTGGCGATTTGATGCAAAAAATCGAAGCGGAGCTGCTTCCTCTGTCGGCGCTCCTTCGTTTGCGTGAGCGCATGAAAAACGAATGGGACTGTGATGGGAGAAACGTCAAGCCTGCCAAGAAAAAAGCCTGGAAGCAGGTTAAGAGTTTGATAAATCAAAAGAAAATATGACTGCTCCGCCAGGCCCCAGGCTGTTTCTTCTGTTTAACCACAATCTCACTGATGCCCAGGATGCCGATGCCAGGGCGTCGCTGGGAATTAACGAGATAATCGCCGCGCCCCACGATATTCAGGCGCTCTGGTCGCAGCTCCCGCCCGAGGCCGGGGACCTCGCCGGCCTGCTCGCCCCGGTCGCAGACTGGCTGACCGCCGTTTCACGGCCAGGCGATTTCGTCCTTATCCAGGGCGATTTCAGCGCCACCTTTCTTATGGTGAGCGAGGCCATGCGTCTTGGATTGATCCCTGTTTCCTCCACCACCCGCAGAGTCGTGGTGGAGGAACATCAGGCCGATGGGTCGGTTCATCTTCGCCATACCTTCCGCCATGTTCGTTTCCGGCGCTACCAGAGCGCGGCTGACGCAACCAGGGCTACACCACCTCCTCAGCGCCGAAAAGTGACATGAACCACACCCTCATCACCTTTCTCGGCAAGGGGTTCAAGGGAGCCGGCGGCTACCGCACCGCCACCTATCGTTTCGATGACGGCAACACCTACACGACCGCCTATTTCGGCCTGGCCCTGCTCAAACAATTGGCGGCAACCGGCGCCCCGGTCGATCACCTGGTGATCCTCGGCACCGCGGCTTCCATCTGGGATGCCCTGCTGCTCGAAGAAATGGGCGACGGTGAACTCTGGACGGAGCTGAGCGCACAGGTGGAGGCGGGCACCGTTGATGACGCCATTCTCGAACGGGTGGCGGGCGATGTGACCACGGGTTTGATCGCTGCCGGTCTGGCCCGGCGGGTGTCGCCGCGGGTTATTCCCTATGGCCGCGACAACCGCGAACAGATCGCCGTCCTGCAGAAGACGGCGGACCTGGTCGAACAGGGGGATCGGGTCAGCATGGATATCAGCCACGGCTTCCGCACCCTGCCCATGCTGGGGTTGATGAGTGCACTCTTCTTAAAAAGTATCAAGCAGGTTCACATCATGGGGGTCTATTACGGCGCCCTGGAAATGACCGGCGCGGCAACCACGCCGGTGGTCCGCCTCGACGGGTTGCTGCGGGTCGCCGACTGGCTCACCGCCATCAGCGCGTTTCGCGCCAGTGGTGATTACGGCCTGTTCGCGCCGCTTATCGACGATCAGGATGATGTCGCCACCTCTCTGCGGCAGGCCGGTTTTTTTGAGAAAACCTTGAATATCGGCCAGGCCCGCAAACAATTGAAAAATGCGGCCTGCCATTTTTCGGCACTGGCAAAATGCGATCCCGTTTTTGAGCTCTTTTCGGAAGAATTGTATAGCTTCACCGAATGGGCCGGTGCAAACCTCTTCGCCCAGCGCCAGCTTGCCGCCGCCCACAACGCCCTGGCCACCGGCGACTACCTGCGATCAGCCGCCCTGACCGTGGAGGCCTATGTCAGCCATCACCTGCCGCAAGGCGCCGACCCCGCGGATTATTCAGCTCGAGAGCATGCCAAGACGTTTCTCGCTCATTCTCCGGCCTACCAGGAATTGAAAGATCTCCGCAACGCCTTGGCCCACGGCACCCGGGCCAATCGCAACACCTACAACCAGCAGACCACCCTGGCAAGCAGACAGGCCCTGGAGGAGCGGCTTGCTCAGCTGCTGGAGCAGATCCGTACACATATTTCCTGATTGCTTTTCGCCTGCCCCAGATTTGTGCAACATTGCACGAATCGTTTTTTTTCTTTTCCTGTGATTTTTTCTCTTGCAGGCAAGCAAGGCGGCTGCGTGCTGCTCTAAACCTTGGCCCGTGATGCCGCTTACATGAAAATCAGGAGATATCGCCATGAATATCTATATCCACACCCAGGGCGCGCGCATTGTTCGTGAGGGCCGTCATCTGCTGGTAAAAAAGGGGGAAGACACCTACCACACCCTCTTTGTCGAAAAGTTGCGCCAGGTCGTGTTGTTCGGCACTATTGCGCTCACTCCGGCGGCCAGAAATCTTTTGCTCCGCCATGGGGTGGACACCGTCTTCTGCACCAGGGGCGGGCGCTACCTCGGCCGCTTCGCCAACCCTGAGCCAAAAAATGTCGCGCTTCGTCGCCGCCAGTTCACGGTGCTCGACGATGAACCCTTCGGCACCGAACTCTGCCGCCAGATCGTTACCGGAAAACTCCTGAACATGGCCACCCTGTTGATGCGGGTCAACCGAACCCGTAGGCGCGATGAGCCCCGTCGGGCGGCCAGGGAGATCCGCTCGCTTATCGACACCCTGGCCAAGGCTGACTCCATCGAATCCATCCGCGGCTATGAAGGACGTGCCGGTGCCATCTATTTCGGCGCCTTTCGCTGGGGCCTGCAACAGGATTTTGGTTTTTGCCGCCGGGTCCGCCGCCCGCCCACCGACCCGGTCAACGCCGTGCTTTCTCTACTCTACACGTTCCTGTTCAACCGCGTCTATGCAGCCATCCGGCAGGTCAACCTCGACCCGTATCCAGCTTTTCTCCACACCCCCGATTATGGGCGCCATTCCCTGGTCATGGATCTTATGGAAGAATTTCGCGTGATTATCGTCGACACCCTGACCCTTTCCCTCTTCAACCTAAAAATCCTGCAAAAAGACGATTTCCAGTTGGAATATCCGCCCGCACCCGTCAAACAGACGGAAGCAGGGGCCGAAGCCGCCGCCGATATCACCAGCGACCCCTACGGCCACATGGCCGATCTTGATTGCCGCGAACAGTTCGACCTCCCCGGCCAGCGAATGAGTGACGAGATCGCCCGTGATGGCATTGAGGAGTTTGGCGCCGGTAAGCCGGCGGTCAAGCTGACGGCGGAAGCGTTCCGGCGGGTGGTCGAAAATTTCGAGCGCAAGTTGACCACTGAATTCCATTATCCACCCGAGGAACGGACCATCACCTACAGTGATTCTCTGGTCGCTCAGGCGGCGCTCTACCGCAAGGTAATCGAAGGTGAACTCCGGGTCTATCAACCGTTGCTTCTAAAATGAGAAATCGCCATGAATACGGTGGTGGTCTATGATATTGCCGCAAACAAACGGCGTGACAAGTTCCGCACGTTTCTCAAGGAGTTGGGGATCCGCAGCCAGAAATCGGTATTTGAATGCCGCCTCGACGACCGTGAGGTTCGCGAAATACGCTCCTATTGCCGGACTAATCTTGATATGCAAGAAGACGCGGTACGCATCTATCGGGTCTGTGCCGCATGCATGGAAAAGGGTGTCATCCAGGGCCAGGGCTTATCGTTCAGCCAATTGGATTGGGAAATTCTCTAATGAGATTTCTAGCAATCTACGACATTGCCGATCCCAAGAGGCTCAATCGAGTTGCCAAAATTATGAAAGATTACGGCTTTCGCGTGCAGCAATCAAAATTTGAAATCGACGTGAGCGAACACGGCTTTGCCGAACTTCGACGCAGGGTTGGCTCGGTGATCATCGAAGAGGAGGATGGGGTAAAATACATTCCCCTCTGCAGGCGTTGCCGGCAGCGAACCGAAGTGATCGGTAAAGGTCGCTATATTGACCCGGAAAAAGAGTTTGTGGTAATCTAAACAATTGACAGATTAAACAGGGTGGAAGTGACAATGCTGTAATCTGCGCTCCGCAGACCTCGACCCGAGATCTCCGTTCTTTGACAATATGGCGAAATACCAAGATATTATGGCAAATAGCGGCAAACGGTCTGCGGAAAGTCAACTAATGACGGTAATTCAACATGAACGCAATGAAACTCGTTGCTTTTAGACACCCTACCGCTACCACCTGCCCGTGCCGGCCGCGAGGTCTGCGATATAACGGCCCGAAAGGCAGGCAGCACCGGGCGGGGAGAGGAGGCCGCAGTCCAAACTGACCTGAACCACGAAGGGATTACGACCTTTTCCATCTTGTCCCCCATTGTATTTAATAGACTTAAGTCCAAACTGACCTGAACCACGAAGGGATTACGACAACGATAATATGCCTCACCTGTTACATTATCGTCAGTCCAAACTGACCTGAACCACGAAGGGATTACGACCCATTTATCGGCAACTGAAGCCGTGGCCCATACGTCACTGTCCAAACTGACCTGAACCACGAAGGGATTACGACTTCAATGTGCTTCAGTACCCGTTGAAATCCGCTGGTGTCCAAACTGACCTGAACCACGAAGGGATTACGACCGGTAAATTGCAAAACAACATAATCCGCCTCGCTTTCGTCCAAACTGACCTGAACCACGAAGGGATTACGACTCCCTGCCCTACAGTCCCTTGAGGTGACTGGAAAAGAGTCCAAACTGACCTGAACCACGAAGGGATTACGACTCGATCATCTTCTCACGAGCTTCGGGATCAAGTTTCATCGTCCAAACTGACCTGAACCACGAAGGGATTACGACATCTTTTTTCCATTCGCAGCATTCATACTGTGAATACGGAGTCCAAACTGACCTGAACCACGAAGGGATTACGACATGGTCACACCGGTGGCCATTTTCAGAGCGATTTGTCCAAACTGACCTGAACCACGAAGGGATTACGACTCCTAAGCTTATCATATCTAAGTTTTACTTCTATCGTCCAAACTGACCTGAACCACGAAGGGATTACGACCCAGGAACTCTTACTTTCATCCCTACCTTAAGCTCGTCCAAACTGACCTGAACCACGAAGGGATTACGACACTGGATGTATGTTCTTTATTTCGTTAGCTAACTCAGGTCCAAACTGACCTGAACCACGAAGGGATTACGACCGGATTAAAAACTTTTCCAATGTTTCTGTTAGGGTTGGTCCAAACTGACCTGAACCACGAAGGGATTACGACTAACCCCCACAACCTCCTTGTAGATTGATTATGCCTAGTCCAAACTGACCTGAACCACGAAGGGATTACGACAGCTTCCTGTTTCGTGCGTAATTTCCATTTTTTCCCCGTCCAAACTGACCTGAACCACGAAGGGATTACGACCAAACGCGTTTGACAAATAAACTTTCATTTTCATTCCTTTTTTGTCCAAACTGACCTGAACCACGAAGGGATTACGACCTGCTCTTGTGCGCTCATTGTTTTGAATTCATAAGTAGTCCAAACTGACCTGAACCACGAAGGGATTACGACTTAGTTTCTTAGCAAGCTGTTTTCTAGTAAAGTATTCCGTCCAAACTGACCTGAACCACGAAGGGATTACGACGCTTTGTGCTGCGCGGCGTTCGGTTGAAATCAGGTCCAAACTGACCTGAACCACGAAGGGATTACGACGGGAGAAGATAAATCGTTTAAGATAAAATCTTTTCCGTCCAGTCCAAACTGACCTGAACCACGAAGGGATTACGACATGGCACCAATCCACCATTTCCAATCGCCATAACCACCGTCCAAACTGACCTGAACCACGAAGGGATTACGACCGCAGTACGAATAATACTGGCTAAAGGTTGTTGATTGGTGTCCAAACTGACCTGAACCACGAAGGGATTACGACTGTTTCTACAATTCGTTTTGCCATGACGTTCTCGTCCAAACTGACCTGAACCACGAAGGGATTACGATTATACAGGCACGGCGCGCCGTGCCTAATACGGCACGTGGTGCCTCACTGCAGCAGAGGTGGACTATGAACTACGATGAAGATCCATTGGATCTGTTCGACGATGATGGTGACGGCGTTATAGAAACGATAGTATTGTTGGATGAGGATAACGAAGATCCGAAAATGCCGAAAACGGGGTGTGCTTTACTATGTATGGCTTTAGGATCTTCCGGCGGATTAGGGTGGTGGGTGTTTTTCACATAGCGGGCACTTTTCTGCTTGACCCGTTTCTTCATATATCTCCAAAAAGTTAACCTGCTCTATTTATATGTGTTCAGGCCAAGCTCTCAGGGCCAGACATTCCTGAAGTTTTTCACCAGCGCTTCTTCTTTTTCTATCTCCAGTTCACCGTCATAGATCAATAATCCCGGCTGAGGTGAGCCGGAACGTTTCTTGAAATATCGAATGCTTTGTAAGAACTCATTAGTGCGCGGGAGGGCCGGCGGGCGCCGACAGGGGAGGGTTCACAAATCACGGCTGAGCTTGGCATATGTTTTTCCCCGGCACAAAGCTCTGTATAGTGAGCATTCAACCCAACAACCTAAAAACCGCGCAACGCAATAGCCTGAAAATATATTGACACAATAACCTAAAAAAATATGCTGGATAACCTAAAAATGAATTTCTTGTATAGGTATAAAAACAGGGGATAAAATGGCAACGCCGCAAGACAGACTTGCCCGGTCTTAGAAAAACCATGAAAAATACCCTTTTCGCCCACCCTCTGCGTTGTGCAAGAGATATTATTCCCAGAAGTTTTCAACGTATATAGCATCATCAGGTGAAGTAGATCTTTATACTTTGCAGAAATAAATGACTCATAAATCCCCTCAGATGACACAGAGATATGCTCACCTACTTGATGAAACCCTGAGAAAGGGCGTGAATGTAGCCGGTAAAGTTCTCAACGAAGGTTGAAGGGCACGATCTCGCCTGCCCCCCTCTTATTCGGAAAAACAATATTCGTTTGCGGTATTAGAAGCTCTATTCGCCGCATCAATAGCGGTTTTAAGTTGCCACTACGGAGATTAACCAATACAATGGCCGTAAATTAAGCGGAGATAATTCATGTGGATTCATGAAAAGAAAGACTGGCCAAATTTTATATGGGACGATGAAACCCTTGCATCATTGCTTGCAGATGCTCGGCACCGGCAAGGCCGTTTACTGGGCAAAATGGAGGTGTTAGGTTTTCCGATCAGGCAGGAGGCTAGCCTGAATATTCTCACAACTGATGTTGTAACTTCGTCAGCAATAGAGGGCGAGAGACTTGACACAGATGAAGTCAGATCTTCAATTGCCAGGAGGCTGGGTATTCCTCTTTTAAGTGACAAGCATGTTGGTCGTGATGTTGAAGGCATTGTTGAGATGATGCTGGATGCCGACGCAAAACTTCGAACAACCATTGACTGCGGAACGTTTGTTTGACTGGCACGCGGCTTTATTTCCGACAGGTCGAAGTGGCATGCACCGAATCACTGTTGCAGCCTGGCGGCCTGCTGAAGCGGGTCCGATGCAGGTTGTGTCTGGCCCAATAGGTCATGAGAAGTTGCATTATGAGGCTCCGGAAGCATCCAGGCTTGATGCGGAAATGACGAAATTCCTTTCATGGTTTGAAGCAGACTTGAAGCTTGACCCTGTGCTTAAAGCGGGTATTGCCCATTTATGGTTCGTCACTATTCATCCATTTGAGGATGGTAATGGACGGATTGCGCGTGCAATTGCGGATATGGCTCTGGCCAGGGCAGATGGAACGTCTAATCGTTTTTATTCCATGTCCAGGCAACTTGAGAAGGAACGCAAAGAATATTATGCACAGCTTGAGAGACAACAGAAAGGAAGTCTCGACATTACATCCTGGCTATCCTGGTTTTTGAGTTGTTTTTCCCATGCTGTTGATCATGCGGAAGGCACACTATCCTCGGTTCTTTTTAAGGCGGCACTGTGGAACCGAATTAACCAAGCTCCAGTAAACCAGCGCCAGCGTCTTATTATCAACCGCTTGCTCGACAATTTCAAGGGGCATATGACCACTTCGAAATACGCCAAAATTGCCAAATGCTCCTCGGATACTGCGCTTCGGGACATACGGGAACTTGTCGTCCGTCATATCTTGATTCAAAATCCTGGTGGAGGCCGCAGTACAAGTTACCGCCTGATAACGATAGAAGAACTGGAACAATCAGGTGAGAGGGGGTAGAAAGTAATCTGGATTTCAACACTGGGCATAAATTATCCCAGGCTATCCTGATAAAATGGGATTTCTCCCGGGTACAAGTTACACAATAGTTACACGCAACAAAAAAGGACTTAGCTAAAATTAGCTAAGTCCTTGAAATGTCTTGGTAGCGGGGGAGGGATTTGAACCCCCGACCTTCGGGTTATGAGCCCGACGAGCTACCGAACTGCTCCACCCCGCGTCGCAAGGCGTAATACTAGCATATCCGCCGTGGTTGTCAAGTGCCTGTTTGGCTGCTGTTGTCGGTTGCTTGGCAGAGTCGGTGCAGGGGGGTGTAAATGGACTCGGGGATGCGGATGAGGCGGCCGGCTTTGGTGATTGCGGCGTGCACGGTAAAGCCCTTGACCAGCAGGGTTGGTTTGGGCTGGTCTGCCTGTTCACGTTCGATGCGGTAGTTGAACCGGCAGGTAAAGCCGGTCAGCGAGCCGACATGGGTGTCGACGGTGATCATGTCGTCGTAGCGGGCCGGCGCCTTGAACCTGAGGCGGCATTCGGTCACCGGCAGGATGATGCCCTGCTCTTCAATGTGCTGGTAGACCAGGCCGATACCACGCATCAGTTCTGATCTGCCGATTTCACAATAGCGCAGATAGGTGGCGTGATACACCACCCCGCCGGCATCGGTGTCGGCATAGATGACCCGGCACCTGGTGCGGTGGTGTGCATCGTTCATGATGAGGATGGATCCGCGTCAGGGTGACCCACCAGATAGGGTAGCAGTTCATGGCCCGCCAGAAAGGTGAGGGGGGTGTCATCATCGTGGCGCAGCGCTTCGTGAAACCCGTGTTGCGAACCATTGGCAGGCTTACCCGAATCGTAGAGCAGGGCGGGCACGGGCTCGTCGGTATGGGTGCGCAGCTCGATGGGGGTGAAGTGATCCATGGTCACCACCAGACGAAACGGTTCACCTCGCTGGGTAAGGGTTTTGACGATGGGCGCGACGATGCGGGCGTCAAAATCCTCCACGGCCATGATTTTATGCTCCACATTGGCCTGATGGCCCGGCCTCGTCCGGCGCCTCCAGGTGAACATAGGCAAAATCCTGGTGGCTAAGAGCAGCCAGAGGCCGCATTCGCCTTGCCTTCGTAGTTGGTGTCGATATAGCCGGTGGCGCCGGGGATTGTCGGTGCATCCAGGCCGGCCAGGACGCCGAGGCCCTTGAGCAGATCAACGGCGGAGATCATCGTGCCGGTGATGCCGAAACGCTCAGTTAAGGTGGGCATTGCCGGCATCTTGCCGCTGCCCCATGGCCAGATCGCGTTGGCCGGCCGCAGGCCGCGGCGGATGCGGCGGTGGTTGACCGGGTGATCGGCAATCACCGCGCTGGCGGTGTGCAGCAGTTCGGCCCATGTGGGTTCCTGCTGGTAAACCTGCCATGGGGTGGTGATGTCCTTGCCCATGTGATCGTGCGGAGCAACCGTGTCGATGGCGGGCACCGTATCGTCAACCACCAGCAGATGGCGATAGCCGACACCGGGGTAAAAGGTGAACCTCTCATCTCCACACTCGCGTTGCAGGGCCTCGATCAATTGGGCGGCCTCGTCGGTACCAATGAGCTCGGCGGAGAAATCCACCAGTGTCGGTTGTGCTCCTGTCGTCCAGTCCATGGTTACCAGATTGCAGCGATACGCCGTTTGCGTGGGCGTCAGGTCGACTCCCATGCTGGCCGCCTCCAGCGGCGCCCGGCCGGTAAAGAAGCGGGCCGGGTCGTAGCCGAGCAGGCTCATGTTGGCGATTTCCGAGCCGGGCGGAAAGCCGTCCGGAATGGTTTTAAGGCGAAGCAGGGTGGCATCTTTGCAGAGCGTATCCATGGCCGGCGTCCGCGCCGCCTGCAGCACCGTCTTGCCGTTTAGCTGGGGCAGCGGTCGATCGCCCATGCCGTCGCCGATAAGAATAAGATATTTCATGGTTTTCCGGATTTATTCGCGGTCATCGATCAATACCCTGATCTTCACCGAGGGCAAAGTAGTGGCGGGCAATGCGTCGATTTGCGCTACCGCCTTGTTGACGGCCGCTTCATTGCTCTCGTGCAGCCGGAAAACGATATCCACCTCGGTGCCTGCCTGCCGACCCCGCTGGATCACGGCCCGGATGGAAATCCCGTGTTTGCCCAGAATTCCGGCAATGGCCGCCATCACTCCGGGTTGGTCGAGCACGTTGACCCGCAGGTAATACGGGCAACGCAGTTCCTGCATCGGGGTGATGACGGGGTCGCTGAAATAGTCGCTCTGATATGAAAGAGCGGGGACCCGTCCCACCGCGCCGCTCAGCATATTGCGGCCGATGTCCACCACATCGGCGGCCACCGCGCTGCCGGTGGGCATCATGCCCGCGCCTTGCCCATAGAGCAGCACGTCTCCCACCGTATCGCCGCGGAACTCGATGGCGTTAAACGGTCCGTTGATCATGGCCAGCATATGATCTTCCGGCACCATGGTTGGGTGTACGCGGGCCTCGACATGGTCGCCATGATTGCGGCTGATGGCGAGCAGCTTGATGCGATAGCCGAATTGTCTGGCGAATTCCACATCCACCGGCTTGAGATTGCTGATGCCTTCCACCGTGATATGGTCGAGATGGACATGGCGGCCATAGGCGATGCTCATCAAAATGGCCAGTTTGTGGGCGGTATCGATTCCTTCCACGTCATAGGTGGGATCGGCTTCGGCGAAGCCTTTTTGCTGGGCGTCGGCCAGCGCATCGGCAAAGGGTATGGAATGCTCGGTCATCTGGGTGAGAATGTAGTTGGCGGTACCGTTCATGATGCCGCGCAGCACTTCGATCTTGTTGGCGACCAGCCCTTCCTTGAGTGCCTTGATCACCGGAATGCCCCCGCCGACGCTGGCCTCAAAACCGATCTCCACGTGATGTTCGGCAGCGGCGGCGAACAACTCCTTGCCATGCACGGAAAGCAGCGCCTTGTTGGCGGTGACCACGTGTTTTCCCTCGGCCATGGCGGCAAGCAGAAAGCTCCGTGCCGGCTCCATGCCGCCGATTAACTCAACCACGATGTCGATGGCGGGATCATTGAGGACATCGTCAGCCGAGTCGCTCAGCGGCACCTTGCTGAAAGGCGGCGGCAACTGCTCTACGCTCAGATCAGCGACCCGGGCCAGCACGAAGGTGGCCCCCACCTTGCGGCGCAGGGTTTCCTGCTGATTGAAAAGGGTATGGGCCAGACCTTGGCCGACGGTGCCAAACCCGATTAAGCCAACACGAATCTCTTTCATGACGGGCGTTTTGTGGATTTTGTAGGCGAAATTGCCCTGCATGTGACGAATAAAAATGCAAAACTAGCCAGTTATGGTGGGAAAGTCAAAACAATAGGCGCGATATTTTGCTGGATGGCTGCAACAATTTTCGCTATACTACTTGTTTGTATCTTTTTTGGCCTGGCACATTACTAAACTTAATTGAGGAGTCATCCGATGAGCATGAACATTCTGATCTTTGGACCAAACGGCAGTGGCAAGGGGACGCAGGGAGCAATCGTCAAGGAGAAATACCATATCCCGCATGTGGAATCGGGGGCGATCTTTCGTGAGCATATCGGCGGCGGCACCGAGCTGGGCAAAAAGGCCAAGGAGTATATCGATCGCGGCGATCTGGTGCCCGATGACATCACCATCCCGATGATGATCGAACGCCTTCAGAAGGAAGACTGCTCAGAAGGTTGGCTGCTCGACGGGTTTCCCCGCTCCAAGGATCAGGCTATCACCTTGGCCGAAAATCTCAAAGACGCCGGGTATCGATCTTGATTATGTCATCGAAATCGTCCTCGATCGGGGCATCGCCAAGGAACGGATCATGGGCCGGCGGCTCTGCGTCAAGGATAACAACCACCCCAACCATATCGCCATTGAGGCGATCAAACCGGTGGAGAAAGACGGCAAGCTGGTCTGCCGGGTATGCGGTGCTGATCTGATAACTCGGCCCGACGATCAGGACGAGGAGGCCATCGATAAACGGCATAATATCTATTACGACGAGTCCACCGGCACCATGGCGGCGGTCCTCTATTTCAAACAGGCCGGCGGTCCCGCCGTCATTTCGGTGGATGGCTCCAAGTCCATCGGCGAGGTAACCGAGGAGATTATGGCGGCGCTGTAAGACAGGCGCCGAGCTTTTTTCTTTGGCCGGGGGTGAGCAACAATGGTTGGTTCACCCCCGTTTTTGTTGATTGATTAAGCCGCAAATAGTGTACCGATTAATGCGTGGCTTGCAGTGGAGTGATGATGAGTAACAACGGTGCTTCGAAACCTGTCGGCAGGGTGTATCTGGTCGGGGCCGGACCCGGCGATCCAGGCCTTATCACGGTTCGGGGCCGGGCCCTGCTGGAGCGTGCCGAGGTGGTGGTGTATGATTATCTGGCATCCGCGCAGCTGCTCGATTTCGTCCCGCCCAGTGCCCGTTTCGTCTACGCCGGCAAGCGCGGCGGCGGACAGCACACCAATACCCAGGATGAGATCAACCAGATGCTGGTTGATTTTGCCCTCGACGGTAAAATGGTTGTGCGCCTGAAGGGCGGCGACCCCTTTATCTTCGGCCGTGGCGGGGAGGAGGCCGAGGCCCTGGCCGCCCATGGTATCGGATTTGAGGTGGTGCCGGGGGTCACCTCGGCCTCGGCGGCGGCCACCTATGCCGGTATTCCCATCACCCATAGAGGGTACACGGCAACGGTTGCCTTCATCACCGGCCATGAGGATCCCACCAAGGAAAACTCTTCTATCGACTGGGGCAAACTTGCCACCGGTATCGGCACCATTGTCATCTATATGGGGATCAAGAACCTTCCCGGTATCGTCGCCAATCTCATCGCCCACGGACGCTCCCCCGATACGCCGGTGGCGGTGGTGCGCTGGGCCTCAACGCCAGAGCAGCACACGGTAATCGGGACGCTGGCCGATATCAGCGACCGGGTTGTCGAGGCCGGCATCAAGCCACCGGCGTTGATCGTGGTCGGAGCCGTGGTCACCCTGCGGGAAACCCTCAACTGGTTTGAGAAAAGACCGCTGTTCGGCAAAACGGTGATGGTCACCCGGACCCGCGAACAGGCCAGTGATCTGGTTGCGGGCCTTGCCGGCGCGGGGGCACGCTGTGTCGAGTGTCCGACCATCGCCATCGAAGAACTCGAGGATTACAGCGAGTTGGATGACGCCCTGGAAATCATCGGCGAATACCATTGGCTGCTGTTCACCTCGGTCAATGCGGTCAAATATTTCTTTACCCGGCTCTTTGCGAGAGGCGGTGACGCCCGTGATCTGAAGGGACCCGACATCGGCGTAGTGGGTACGGCCACCGCCGATCTGTTGTTGAAATACGGGATCAACGCCGATCTTATTCCACCTGTTTTCACCGGTGAGGGGTTGGCGAAAAGTTTGCTGGATATGGGGGTTGAAGGACGCAATATCCTCATCCCCCGGGCCGCCGAGGCCCGTGAGATACTGCCGGAGACCCTGCGCGGGGCGGGTGCCCGGGTAACCGTCGTGCCGGCCTATCGCAACGTCGCGCCGGGAGGCGGGAAGCGGGTGCTGCGCGAAGGAGCTCGACGGCGGTCGGGTGGATGTGCTCACCTTTACCAGTTCATCAACCGTTCACAATTTCATGGCGATGATGGGCGCCGTGCACACGGACGATATCAAGCAGAGGCTTGCCGGAGTGACGGTGGCTGCCATCGGCCCCATTACCGCCAAAACATTGTCCGATTACGGTATTGCGGTAGACGTCATGCCCGAGCAGTCACACCATCGATGAGCTGATCAGTGCCATTTGCGTCCATTGTGCACCAAAAACATCTTCGTAACTTTTTCGGCCACCCCCGGCCACCGTTGCTTCAATGGCGGCCATTCTAGCAACCGCGGAGATGCAACGCGTTCAGGTAGAAGTGCCGGCCCCATCTTTAGTGCCCATCTATTGTCGTAAGGGGGCCGGCCAGGGCGATACCCGTTTGCGGAGGATGGACAAGCGGCAAACGGAGAGCAACAAGAAAGATGAACGGGCCATCTGTTGCGGGCACTGCGGCGCCCCGATCACGGCCACCAGGCATCGCATCAGGCAGGCCGGCTCGCATTTGCACACGGTGTTCAATCCAGCCGGCATTGTCTTTGAGATCGGCTGTTTCAACGAGGCGCCCGGCTGTCGGTTAGCGGGCGAGTCGAGTTCCGAGTTTACCTGGTTTACCGGATATTTCTGGCGCCTTGCCCTGTGTCTTCGCTGTTCCGCCCACCTGGGGTGGCATTACGCGCGGGACGGTTCCGAATTTTTTGGGCTCATCGTCAATCATCTGCGGTTTTGACGTCTTCGTCGCGCAGCAAATCCAGTAACTCATCAATATCGAGTCGAGCGGCGGTATCGCTGCCCTCCAGAAGGGTGGCGGCGAGGCGTCTTTTTTCCTGGTGCAGGGTGACGATCTTTTCCTCGATGGTGTCGCGGCATACCAGTCGGTAAATGGTAACCGGCCTGGTCTGGCCGATGCGATGGGCCCGATCCGAAGCCTGATCCTCGATGGCCGGATTCCACCATGGATCCATATGGATAACATAGTCGGCGGCGGTCAGATTCAGCCCCAGGCCGCCGGCCTTGAGACTGATCAGAAAGAGTTCCGCCATACCTGCCTGAAATGCCTCAACACGCTCCTTGCGCAGGCGGGTACCGGTGCCGCCGTCAAGATAGAGGTACGAAATTGCTTTTTTATCCAGGTGGCGGCGGATCAGGTCGAGATGGCCGACGAATTGGCTGAACACCAGCACCTTGTGATCGGCGGCGATGAGTTCGTCGATCAGCGATCCGAAGGTGGCCAGTTTGGCGCTTGGTATGGTACTGGCAGGATCGATAAGCCGGGGGTTGCAGCAGGCCTGGCGCAACTTCATGATGTGGGCGAGAATCTGCATGTTCCGGTTGCCCGGATCGGCCTCTTGTTCCACCATGGCCAGACCATTCTGGCGTAGTGCCTCGTAGAGGTGGCGCTCCTGCCGGCTCATGGCGACTTCCAGGGTTATCTCGGTGCGCGGCGGCAATTCGGCCAGAACGCGGGATTTGACCCGGCGCAGGACAAAGGGACGGATTATCTGTTTGAAACGGCGGCGGCTTTCGTTGTCACCCGTGCGTTCGATGGGAATGGCGAACCGTTCATTAAAAGCCTTGCGGGTGCCGAGCAGACCGGGGTTGATGAACTGAAACAGGTTGTACAATTCGTGCAGATGGTTTTCCAGCGGGGTGCCGGTGGTGACGAATTTGAACCCGCCGCGCAGCGCCATGGCCGCCTGAGAGCGTTTGGTTGCCGCATTTTTAATGGCCTGCGCCTCATCGAGAACAATGGTCTCAAAGTAAATTTCAGCCAGCGCATCGGCCTCCTGGTGGAGCAATGTGTAGGTCGTCACCAGCACATCATGGCTCGCCAGCGACTGTAAAAGGGCGGCCCGATCCCGCTGGTCGAATTGTTTGATCCGCAAAGAGGGGGCAAACCGGGATATCTCCGTCAGCCAGTTGGTGGACACCGAGGTGGGTGCTACCACCAGGGTCGGCCCCTGATCCGCCCGCAACAGAATCAGTGCCAGGGCCTGCACGGTTTTGCCAAGCCCCATATCATCGGCAAGGCAGGCACCCATGTTGAGATGGGCAAGGCGGGCCAGCCAGTAAAAACCTTCCCGCTGATAGTCTCGCAACCGGGTCTGCAGACCGGGCGGGATGGCGGGGGCGTACGATTCTATCTCATCGAGCTGTCGTCGCACCGCCTCCCATTCTTCATCACCGCTGGTCTGCACCTGATCGGCCAGCTCACGCAGCCCAATTGCCGCTACCCGATGGGCAACGAGCCCCTGGCCGGAACCATCACCGGCCGCCTGGGTGAGGGCTGAGATGTCCTCGAGATGTTTCTTGAGTTCCTGGCTCAGGGCAATGAACTGGCCGTTATCCAGACGAATGAAGCGGCCTCTTGTGGCGGCAAGATGGGTCAGCAGTGTTTGCAGCTCAATTACCAGATCCTGATCGATGGCAAGTGATCCGCTGATCTCAAACCATTGATGGCGGCCGGCTGAAATGGAAAGATCGAGATTGGCGAGGGAGGCGTGGCGGGCAAAACCTATTTTTCTTCCCTCCGGCCACTCAATGATGATTTTGTCACCCAGGTTCCGCAGTTCAACCAGGGCCTGCAGACAATCTTCGGGGTGACGAAGCAGCCATTCCCGATTGTCGGCGTATTCAAGATCGACGGCCAGGTCCAAAATGGGACACTGCTCTTCAACTTCCTGGGCGTTGTGCTCTTCCTCGCCGAGGTTTCTTTTTACCTGTCTGGGTGATCCCGCTATCTCGGCAATGATATAGGTGCTTCCCCGGCCCGGTTTGAGATACATCTCACCCTCGGCAAAGGGTTTGACAAACATGGCGATGACGAGACCCCGCCCGTAGGGTGAAAGTCGCACGTGAATACGGCTGTCGGCCTCTTCGCTGCCGATCTCCTGGTCTTTCTTCGTTGAGAGGGCAACGGCTACGGCGGAATGTAGGGTCACCAGGGAGCTGAGCGAACTCACCGCATCGAGCATCCGGTCGCGCTCCGCTGCCGGAACCAGTAAGCCGTCGGTGCCGGTAATATGGGCAATTCGGCGAAGCTCGGCAGTAAGATCGATAACGCTGAAACGGGTGGGCGACTCCTGCCTGACGGCGATCGGCTCGGCACCCGGAAAGGGGGTCATGGTCAGCAGTAAATCGGCGCCCTGCTGCTCGATTATCAGTTCCGGTCTGCCGCTTACCACCCGCACCGGGGTGTCGATGGCGGCCGCCAGACGCAGGCGGGGGTGGCCGATCAGGGCGACCAGGAGACGGGGATAGTCGAAACGATAGCCTTGGCTGGTCGGCGCCGTTTCGTCACGAATAATGCATCGGCAGATGGCTTGATCCTCATCGCTGAGGTAGCTGAGGAGTTGATAATCAAACAGACGGGCCAGGGCGACGGTGCGTCCACGACTCCAGCTCCCGCCGCGTTTTTTTTGCAGACAGGCTTTGAGCTGAATCTTCTCGTGTGCATAGGAAACCAGCCACACCAGCTGCTGGTCATGGCCCGGGTGCGCCGTCTTTCGTGACTGGGCCAGAGCTACCAGCGCGTCAAGGCCCCGCCGCCAGGTGTCATCAGGGATCAGCCGGCCGATACATGGCTGGATGCCGTAGGTCGTTCGGCATGTTTCGATATATGTCTGATACTTTTCCGGATATGGTGAAATCCGCATCAGCAGTTCGGCGCCGAACATGGCCCAGAAGCGATAGCCCTGGGCGGCGGCCCGTTCGTGTGCGGCCTCAATTCGTGCGGCCAGGATGGGTGGCAGTGAAGAAAAACTCAGGTAGCGGCAGAGGCCGTGGAAAAGCAGGGTGAGTTCATCTTCAGCGGGTGGCTCGACGGGCGGCTCTACCATATCGGCGGCCCGCTGTTGTTGAACAAAACCCATGAGATGCCGGTAAGACTCATGCTCGATGGCGCCGGTGAAGCGGCGCAGGGCATCGGCACACAGCTCATATGAGCGCTCGATCCGGCTTGGCTGACTGGAGCCAAGCCCGCACAATACCTCGAAAAGCCCGTGAATGCCGAAGTGGGCGCGGGGTGCCTGGCCGGCGCTTTGGTGCTGGTCGGATTGATCGTGGAGGAAGTGATTCCACGCCTCGTCGTAGCGTCCCGCCACAAAGCTGAGGCTGCCCCGGGCACCGCTGCCCTGAAAGGATTCCGGGTGTGCCGCCAGCAGATCGGTACATTTCTCCGGTTCGCCGCGGAGCAGGTAGTGAGTAGCCAGAAGGCGCAGAAACGGGGTACGTTCGATGCTGGAAACATCGGCAAAGGCCGATTCGTCTTCCAGGTAATCGATGATATCGAAACAGGCGTCGAAATAGCTCCAGCCGTACTGCAGGATGTGGTCTATTACAAAAAACTGCAGGGAAAGGGGTTGTGCGCTCAGCCAGGCGCGGTCAAAATCGCTGGTGACACAGGTGACGATGGGCGATGGTTGGGTGTTGATGTCGGGGCAATGGCGGCTGATGAAATCAAGCGATTCAATAACCTGGGTTAAATCCTGGCCGTATAATGCCATGCGCAATTCACGCAGCGCCCGCCCACAGCGGCTCTGCCATTTGCCCTGATCGGTGAAAAACGGCAGGTGGCGGCGGACGACCCGCTGGATCTGAGCAAAGGCACCGTTTTGCACGGCGCCGCGGCAGAGGGCTTCCAATATTTCGGGCACCGGCTGCTGGGCGTGGGTGAGCAGATTTTTTGCCCGCAGGGTTTCCAGCCGGCGGGAAAGACGGGTAAAACTGAGCGGTTTGCCGAAAGGGTCTCTTTCTTCGAGATCATGCAGGCAATTGAGCAGAACGGTGGTGGACACCGGTTCGTGAATAAACGCCAGAGTCTCCAGGGTGATCCGCTCGGGATCACTGAGCTGATCGAGCAGCCGGGCGGCGGTGGTCCGGTCAGCCATCTGAGGGTGGTAAACAGGCGGAGTTCATGAACAGCATCCTCGTTGCCGGTGACCGCACGGCAGCCCAGTAGCAGCAGGGAGGGGTGCCGCTTATCGACTCTTTTTCCGCGTGCCGGCGGTGAACAATGGTGCGCTGCTGGTGGGGATACCGATACCCAGATGGATGGGATCATTGGCGGCAACCCTGCAGCAGGCGCAAAGCAACCGCCAATCATACCACATAAATGACACGAGGAAATGAAAAAGTAACCAACCCTGGTGGTGTGCGTCGCCGATGACATCCACCGGCCAAAATAGGCTATTGTAGAGCCTGCAGTCGCGGATGCAGGGTAATTTTCGCCTGATCCTGCTGGTGACGGACCCAGCCGTCCACAAGCTGCTGCTGTTTGAACTGGGCTATGGTCTCCTGCAAACGCTGACGCTGGTCATCGGTGATGGGTGATTCCGGTTCGGATCGATCCATATAGGTATACACGTAAAATCCATCCCCGACCTCGCCGACCTGATCGGCCACCGGCTGCGCCGGTGACAGGGTAAATGTCTCATTCACCAGGGAGCGCGGAAAGGGCGACTGGTAGTCGGGATCATTTTTGCGCAGATTGCCCGAGTCCTGCACGGTGAGGTTATGAGCACCGGCCAACTCGGCGAGTGACTGTCCATCCTCGGCCAGGGCGCTACGGATCTCCTCGGCTTTAGCACGGGCGGCAAGGCGGGCCTGCTCGGCGATAAAGTCTGCCTCGGCACGTTCTCTGACGGCGGCCAGTTCGGGGATTTCAGGTTGTTGCACGGCGGAGGCATAGATAATGGCCAGCCCTTCGTCGGTCTGCACCACTGAACTGAGTTCTCCTTGCTGCAATGAGAACGCCTGATCGAGGAACCGGGGGTTTGCGGCGATTCCCTCAGGCGGCTGTGAACGACCGAAAAACTCGGTGGTGCGTACCGGGGCGTCGGGATTAAGGTTCAGATATTCGTCCAGGCTGCCGGCCCTGATAATTGCCTCGTATGCCTCGTTCGCCGACTGCAGGGCCAGTGGTTTTGCCTGCTCGGTGGCGATGGCGGCGACAATATCGTCTTTTACCTCGTCAAGTGATTCGATGCTGCCCGGGCGAATATCGTCGAGGATAATGATGTGGTAGCCAAAACCGGTCTGCACCACCTCACTGATTTCACCAACCGACAGGGAAAACACTGCCTCCTCAAAGGGTGCTACCATCTGCCCCCGGCCGAAAAAGCCGAGATCACCGCCGTTTTGCGCGGTCGGTCCTTCCGAGTAGGAGGTCGCCAGTTCGGAAAAGTCTTCTCCGGCAAGCAGCCGCTCTCTGAGTTGCTCGGCAAGCGCTCGTTTTTCTTCATGGATCTGATCCGAATCGGTTTCCGAGGCCTGCAGCAGGATATGGCGGGCGCGGCGCTGTTCGGGGATCTGGTACTCGGGCAGGTGCTGCTCGTAGTAGTCGACAATAGCCTGCTGATCAACCGTTATCATCTCACCCAGGTCGTCATACGCAAAGCCAAGGTAGGTGAGCTTGACCTTTGCTTCATCCTGATAGCGCACGGCGTTGGCGGCGAACCAGTCGCTGAGTTCCTGTTCATCGACGATGATCGAGTCGATGACATCATCGGCGGTGATTTCAACAAATTTGACGCGTACCGCACCGTTTTCCAGCCGGTACAGGGCATCGATCTCAAAATCGGTGGGGGCCAAGATGAATGATGAGACGGCCCCGATGGTCTTATCGGCCAGCAGATCGGTACGCATCGAGTTTTCAAATTTAACCGGGGTAAGGCGGTTCACGGCCAATACTTCGTTGTAGCGATTCTCGTTAAAAACCCCGTTTTCCTGAAACTGCACCATCGACTCAATGGCATCGGCAAGCTCATCGCCATAGACTGCCAGTTCCATATCTCTGCCGCCCTGGCGCAGCAGGGCCTGCTGGATCAACTGGCTGATGGCCTGCTGCTCGAGGCCGAGACTGTCGGCGAATCCTCTCGGAATAGAGCCGCCGAACTGGGTGGCGATACGTTGATAGAGCTGGTCATAGGCCTGCTCATACTCGGCGAACCCGATTTCCTGGCCGTTGACGATAATGGCGGCTTCACCCTGGTTCATCAGGTTGGTGCCGACTCCCCAGAAAATAAATACCAGGGCGATGATGACGACGATGGCCTGAACAAAGACGGACTGCAGATTTCTACGAATAAAGGTTAGCATGGCAGGTAATTAGTAGAGAATATGAATGGTTGCCGAGCAGTGCGCCCCGGGCTTGTGCGTGCGGTAAACCGGGGCGCGACCGTGGCGAGGATGTACCTAAAATAGTCTGTTCAGGCAAGTGTTTTCAGTGGTCAATCTGCTCAATGGTATCAGCCTGGCAATAAATGCGGTTGCCGGGGGGGGCTTTTCTAGCCCTTGCCGCGAAAGTTTCTTTTTTTTTCAGTATCAAAAATGACTGTGCATTGGCTTGACAAAGATATTTGCCTATAGTAAGTAGCGCTATTGCTATTGGTAGCCTGAAATTACGTGTAGCACCTTTTTTGCGCATATTACTATTAAGATCAAGGAGGTACAAGCAATGCCCACGGTAGAACACAACGGAAAAAGCTTCCAGGTTGATGAGGATGGATTCCTGTTGAAGGGAATGGAAGAGTGGAATTCAGAATGGGTGGAGTACGTCAAGACTTCGGAAGGTATTTCCGAGCTGACCGATGAGCACCAGAAAGTTATCGATGCACTGCAGGAGTATTACAAGAAGAACGGTATTGCCCCGATGGTTCGGATTCTCTCCAAGACCACCGGTTTCCCGCTCAAGCGCATCTACGAATTGTTCCCCTCCGGACCGGGTAAAGGAGCCTGTAAAATGGCCGGCCTGCCCAAGCCCACCGGTTGCGTCTAGTCGTTACAATTTATACGCGTATGCGCACGGGCAACCTGGCAACAGGTTGCCTTTTTTTTTGGCCGCCATCAGAAAATCATCTCACGAAACCGCTGGTGATAGCAAGAAAGCTCTTCCTGGCAGGCACCGCAGAATAACAGCATATCACCGTTGATCTCGGTGCTGCTGTTTTCCTTACTGAAACTCCCATCGCTGTTCTGGCTGTAGAAGGTGGTAAGCACCACATCGTTGGCTAACTCGAAAAAATCCCGGTCGTTTCCGCAATGCGGGCAGGTGATGCGGTTTGCAATGGTGAGGGTGCGGTGCGGTGATCTGGTCGCCCGGCTATGCTTCATTCTTTTTTTCAGCGGGTGTGGGCGGTGATGGTAGCGTTGATTTATGGTCGTCGGTCACGGTGGTTTTCACCTCGCCGTCGATGGCGGCGCCGGGCTCTACGGCAAGGTTGCCGGTGGCGATCTTGCCGTGCAGAGAACTGCCCTTTTTGGCGGTTACCAGATCGGCGGAAATGTTACCCTCAATGGGCCCATGACTGACCAGGGAAGTAACCTTGATGTCGCCTTTTATCGATCCGGTCTCACTGAGAATCAGGTGCTTGCCGCTGACGTTTCCCTCCACGATACCGTCAATCCGTGCCTTGCCTTCAAAGGAAATTTCTCCCTTGACGATCATCGACTTGGAGATGATCGAGGTAATGGTCTCCTTTTCCGCCATTTCGGCCACCTGCTTCGGGTCGGTTTTTTTGTTGAACATGAGATTATTGTGCACCAAAGGTATGGGTGAGTGTGGCGATTTTTACTAACTCGTATGGGTTAATATGTTTGCCGTTCAGCAAGACCTCGTAGTGGAGATGAGCGCCGGTGGTGCGTCCGCTGCGACCCAATTCGCCAATGGTATCACCCCGGCGGACAAACTCCCCTTTTTTGACGAAAATAGAGTGCAGATGGGCATACGCGGTATGATAGCCGTTGCCGTGGTCGATCTCGATGTAATTGCCGTAGCTGCCGTTCTTACCCGCCTTGACCACCGTGCCGCCGGCGGTGGTGCGAATTTTGTCGCCCTGCCTGCCCTTGAAGTCAACCCCTTCGTGGAAGCCCATTTTACCGTTGATCGGGTCTTTGCGTGGGCCATAGGGAGATGATATTTTGGTGTTAACCGGTTTACCCAGCGGAAGGGCCTGCAGGGCCTGTACATAATCAGCTGTTTTTTCAAGCACTTCCTGATAGTTGTCAATCTGCATGGGGACGAAAGGTCCGCCGATGTTTTCCACCTGTTCCGCACCAATGGGATTGACGATTTTTACCCCGACCCGCTCCATGACTGATTCGATAAGGGCGCTTCTTTCGTTCAGGTCCTTTACGGCGGTGTTGAGCAACTCAAGGTTGGCCAGTCGCAGGGTGGTGTTTTCAAGATCTGAGCGCAACCGCTGATTGGCAAGGGTGAGTTCGTGTATCTCGTGCAGCTCTTCTAACTTAACCGCATGGGAGGTCCTGAGTCCCTCCAGTTCCTGGCGGTGCTGCGCCTGCAGGGAAACAATAAGTTCCTCCCGATCGGAGAGAGCCGTCTCATATTCCCGCTGATGGGCGGCTAACATCTGCTTGTGTTCCGCCGTCAGTTCGCCGATCTCGGCAACGCGCTGCTTCTCCAGGATATCGATGGTTGTCAGCTGGTCGGTGAGTTGGGCCTCGTATTCTTTTCGCAAAACATCCTGTTCGGTGAGGAGTCTTTTTTCCAGCAGGGCGGTGCGGTCCCGATACTCATGCGCCTGTGCCTTGCGTTCAGCGAGCTCGGTGCGCAAGGCGCTTATTTTTCGAGCGGTGAGCCTCTCATTGAGCTGAGCGCCGATGGTGAGATGACTTACAATGAGCAGGAACCCGAAACAGCCGGCCAGCAGCGCCAGGGCAAGTAGGATTTTTCTGGTGGATACCTGAAAGGTGGTGGTGGTGCCGTCATTGCTGGTAACAATGACGTGGTAAATTTTTCGGCCTGTTTTGCCCGGGTCTTTTTCCCTCATGCGGTTCCTCTCTCAGTTCAACACGAATGGATGTAATACTCGGTTCCGGTAAAACTTCCTCAGGCCTATCCGCCCGCGGTCCGGATTGTGTGCCTAAATTCTGCTAATCTACTGGAAAGTGAGTTTGTTAACAAGAATCATAAAAAAAATCAATTTTTACGAGCGCGCTGCTTTTAAGGGTTTTTCTCGATAGCCAATTCTCTGGCCTCGGTATGTGCATCGGCATCGATGGCATCAAAGATACAACGCCGGGATTTCGGTAATGGCAACTTTATTCCTTTCCGGTTTCCACATGACAGTCTGATTGGGAAAGCCGATTCCCCATAAATCGAGCTGTGTCTTGCCGATGTTTCATTTACCCGTTATAGTGGCCCCCATTCTGGTTAGTTTTTCGCGATGCACTATAAATGATGCTTTCGTAAAAACCCATATTCCAGTCATAACGGAGCTGACCTGACATTCATAATTAATTGAAATCACTGGATTCCCGCTTTCGCGGGAATGACGTTAGCGAGCAATTTTGAGGTTTTTACGAGTTCATCATAAATGATACTCTGGTAAAAACCCTTTTGTCCATTACCCAGAATAGGATTCGGCATTCATAATTAATCTTAAACTATTTGATTCCGGCTTTCGCGGGACTGATGCTAGAAAGCAATTTGAGGGTTTTTTACGACGCTATCATGGATAAAGCCGTGGTCAGTGCGAGATAAATGGCGCATCTTGAAATTCGAGAGGTCACCGTTCGTTTCGGGGGGTTGACCGCCTTATCGAATCTGGGCTTTCAGCTGGCCGATGGTGAAATCCTCGGTCTGATCGGTCCCAACGGGGCCGGCAAGACCACGATTTTCAACGTGCTCACCGGGGTGTATCGGGTTACTTCGGGAGATGTGCTGTTTAACGGCGAATCGATCCTGGGGAAGCGTCCCCATCAGATTCTCAAGCGGGGCATCTCGCGAACCTTTCAGAATATCCGGCTGTTCAGCAAGATGACCGCCCTGGAGAACGCCATGGTGGCCAGACATTGCCGGTCACGCGCCGGCGTTGTCGGCGCCATTCTGCGCTCGCCCGCCCAGAAGCGCGAAGAGCATGAATTGCAGGAACGGGCCTATGAGGCGTTGAAATTTATGGGGGTGGCCGCCTATGCCGATACAGTGGCGGCCAACTTACCCTATGGTCTGCAGCGGCGCCTGGAAATTGCCCGGGCGCTGGCCTCGGAGCCGCGGGTTCTGCTGCTCGATGAACCGGCCGCCGGGATGAATCCGGCTGAGACAGCGGCATTGATGGAGGACATCGGGCGTATTTCTTCACGTGGTATCGATGTGCTGCTGGTTGAGCACGATATGAAGGTGATCATGGGAGTGTGTCACCGCATTGTCTGCGTCGATCATGGCGAGAAAATTGCCGAGGGCAATCCGGCGCAGATTCAATCCGACCCAAAGGTCATCGAGGCCTATCTGGGTAAACCCGTCGAACAACAGGCGTAAAAGGAGACATGTCATGAAAAAAATGAAACGCAGTGTTGGTGTGGTGGCGGTTCTGGCCGTTGCCCTGATGAGCGGCGCCGCTACCGCCGAAACCCTCAAAATCGGGATGATGGGACCGCTTACCGGGCCGTATGCGGCGGACGGCAACGACATCGCCAATGGCGTCCGGGTGGCCATCGAGGTAATCAACGAAGCGGGGGGCATCGAAGGATTTGACACCATCGAACTGATTACCCAGGACACTGCCTGCGATCCGAAGCAGGCCGTGGCCGCCGCCAACAATCTGATCAACGATGAGGTGGTCGGTGTGGTGGGCGCCTACTGCTCGTCTTCTACCATTCCCGCCTCCGAGACCCTGGCCGAAGAAGATATTCTTATGCTGACCCCGGCCTCCACCAACGAGATGGTCACCGATCGCGGCTTGCCTTACATGTTCAGGGTCTGCGGCCGTGACGACGATCAGGCGCCGGCGGCGGTGCGCTTTATGAAAGAGGCCCTTGGCGCAAAAACGGTATTTATCGTCGATGATAAGACCACCTACTCGCAGGGATTGGCCGACGGCGTTGCCGCATCAAGCAAGGAAATGGGGCTTGAAGTGCTTGCTCACGAGCATGTCAACCAGGGCGACAAGGACTTTTCGGCGATACTCACCAAGGCCAAGGCGGCCGCTCCCGATGTGCTCTATATGAGCCTGCAGAATCACTCTTCCGGTTCGCTGATGGCAATTCAGGCCAATCGCATGGGACTTGACGCCGCCATTCTCTCCCAGGATGCGATGTTTCACCCCAACTTTATCAATGTCGCCAAAGAGGCCGCCGAAGGCGTCTATGTAACCTTTGGCTACACCGATGAAAGTACCGAGGCCTACAAGCAGTTTGCCGATAAATTCTCCGCCCAGTACGGCGACATCGGCGCCTATGCGATCTATGCCTACGATGCCGCCACCGTGCTATTAAACGGGATCAAGCAGGCCGGCTCCACCGATCCGGCGAAGATCAAAGAGGCGATTATGGCTATGGATTTTCAGGGCGCCTCCAAGCAGATCAAGTTCAATGAGAAGGGCGATTCCGGCTCCTCCTATATCGCTTTCAAGATCGAGAACGGCGAATATCGCCCCTACTGGCATCCGGAAACGGGTTACTACCAGTAGTTGAACGCCTTGTAATCCAGCTGTACCACCCATCGGGGGCCAAGCCTGGGGCTGTCTCCGATGGGTAGGGCACGCCGCCCGGCAACGGCAGCCGCCGCGAGCGGATCGCACCGCGAGCCCCTTAACCAAACCCAACAGCCACCACCGGTGTCTCTATGGAAGTATTTATCCAGCAGTGTATCAACGCCCTCACTCTGGGCGGCCTCTATGCCCTGATCGCTCTGGGCTACACCATGGTGTACGGGGTCATTCAGCTGATCAACTTCGCCCATGGCGAATTTTTTGCCGCCGGCGGTTATATCGGTGTGCTGTTGCTCGGAGTCATGACGGCTATGGGGTTGATGGAGAGCGCCCCGTGGATGTGTCTCGGCGTATCGCTGCTGCTCACCATGCTCTATTGCGCCTTTCTTGCCATGGGAGTGGAGCGCATTGCCTACAAGCCGCTGCGCAAGCAGACCAGGCTGGCGGCGCTGATTTCGGCCCTGGGCATGTCGATTTTTCTCTCCAACGGGATGATGCTGGCCCGCGGCCCGCTGGATCAGCCATATCCGCTTGAATATTCAAGCGGTGGATTCGAATTTGGTCTGATCACCATCAACAATCTGCAGATCGTTATCTGGGTGCTCACCGCGGTTCTGCTGGTGGCCCTTAACCTGCTCGTGTTTCGCAGCCGTATCGGTATGGCCATGCGGGCGGTGGCCCAGGATAAGGTGATGTCGGCGCTGGTGGCGATCAACACCAACAGGATTATCGCCCTCACCTTTGCCATCGGCGCCGGTCTGGCCGCCGCCGCCGGCATCATGGTGGGGCTCTATTACGGCTCGGTGCGTTACGATATGGGCTTTGTCCCCGGTATCAAGGCCTTTGCCGCGGCAGTGCTGGGCGGCATCGGCAACATCACCGGGGCGATGATCGGCGGCCTGATTATCGGCGCCGTGGAGGTTTTCGGCGCCGCCTATATTTCCGGAGAGTATAAAGATGTCTTTGCCTTTATCATCCTTATTGCCGTGCTCTATTTCAAGCCCACCGGCATCATGGGCGAAAACATTGATGATACGCGGGTATAGTATGTTGTGTTCAGATATTCCGGCGCCACTTCAGTGCTGATAACCAGCTCATCATGATCCGCGAGTTACGGAAAATCTGGAAGTCGTGCTTCATCGGCCTGCTCTGGTTTCTCGCTCTGCTGTGGCCGATGACCGGTATCAACAGCGACGGTACCCTCACCTTTGCCAGACCGCTGGAGATCTGGCTGATCGTGGTGGTCGCCGCGGTGGTTATCATGCTCATCTACAGTGCCAACAAAAGCGGCATGCTGGCGCCGTTTACCCGTCCGGTGCAGACGGCGGCGGGCGGCCTTGCCGGGCAGGCGGCACGGCTGCCGATCTGGGTGTGGCTGTTGGTGGCGCTGGGGCTGGCGATGTTTTATCCGGTTATTTTCACTTCACGTCCGGCCCATGACGTGGCCATCAACGTACTTATCTATATCTCCCTGGGTCTCGGTCTCAATATTGTTATCGGCCTGGCCGGCATGCTCGATCTGGGCTATATCGCCTTTTACGGGGTGGGGGCCTACACCTACGCCCTGCTCAACGTCTATCTCGGGTTCAGTTTCTGGACGGCACTGCCGTTTGCGGCCCTGTTCGCGGCTATCGCCGGTTGCATCATCGGCTATCCCACCCTGCGCATGCGGGGTGATTACCTTGCTATTGTCACCCTTGCCTTTGGTGAAATCGTCCGGCTCATTCTCAATAACTGGATGGAGTTGACCAATGGCCCTAACGGGGTACTGGGAATCGACCGGCCCACCATGCTGGTGCCCACCTTTGATGACGGATTCGGTTTTGAGGTGATCTCCCTGCGTAAGCTCTACATGCTCTACTATGTCGCGCTGGCCCTGGCGGTGTTCACCATGTTGTGCGTCTATCGCCTCAACTACTCACGTATCGGTCGCGCCTGGGAGGCGATCCGCGAGGATGAGACGGCGGCCGAACTGATGGGGGTCAACACCTTCCTGCTCAAACTGCTGGCCTATGCCATGGGGGCAGTGTTCGCCGGCCTGGCGGGAGCGTTCTTTGCCGGGCGCATGAAGTTCGTTTCACCGGAGAGCTTCACCTTCCTGGAATCGGCCATGGTGCTATGCATGGTGGTGCTGGGCGGGATGGCGTCGATTCCCGGAATTATTTTAGGCGCCGCCGCGCTGGTGTTGATGCAGGAGTGGTTTCGCGAGTTCGAGACCTATCGGATGCTTGTTTTTGGCGGCTGCATGGTGCTGATGATGCTGTTTCGTCCGGCCGGCCTCATTCCCGCCCGGCGCATGGGGCGACGTTCCGAGGACGATGAATAATGGCTGAGCCGATCCTTGAACTAGTTGAGGTGAGCGCTTCCTACGGCAAAATCAAGGCGCTCAAGGAAATCAGCCTGAAGGTCTATCCCGGTGAGATCGTTGCCATGATCGGCGCCAACGGGGCGGGCAAATCCACCACGCTGATGGCCATCTGCGGGATTGTTCCGGTGCAGGCCGGAACCATTGTCTATGCCGGCACTCCGATAACGACCATAAGTGCCGAGCGGCTACCGGTGATGGGACTCTGCCAGGTTCCGGAAGGCCGCCGCATCTTCCCGCGCCTCAGCGTCAAGGAAAACCTGATTCTGGGCGGCTTCTATCGCACCGACAAGAGTGCTATCGATGCTGATATCGAGCGCGTCTTTTCCTATTTTCCGGTACTCAAGGAGCGGTTAAACCAGCAGGGCGGCACCCTGTCCGGCGGCGAACAGCAGATTCTCGCCATCGGCCGCGCCCTGATGTCACGCCCCAAGCTGCTGCTGCTGGACGAGCCCTCTCTGGGGCTTGCCCCCATGATCGTCCAGAAGATTTTTGATATTATTAGTGAAATTAATACCCAGGAAGGGGTCACCATCCTGCTTGTGGAGCAAAACGCCAATCTTGCCCTGCAGGCCAGCAGTCGGGGCTACGTGCTGGAAACCGGGGCCGTCACCATGGCCGATACGGCCGACGCCCTGCTCGCCAACCCCAAGATCCGCGCCGCCTATCTGGGTGAGTAGAGAGCAATAGACAGAAGTAACCCTCTGTTGCTGGTCATTGCTCCGGTGTCTCAATAGTGAAGTCATCCCGCATAACGGACAAGTGGATGTCTAAAGTAGCTTTTGACTTGATTCTTATTAGGTGGCCCGATCCTGCCGTATAGAGTACAAGTGGTCAAGAATCCATCAATACGAAAGAGGCAAGAAAAATTATGTGTAGATTCGTTGCTTATCTGGGTCAACCGATGTCGGCCGACAAGCTCTTGGTAACATCTAGAAATTCACTGTTGCATCAGAGTATGAATGCGCTGGAAGCCGCGATGACTGTAAACGGGGACGGGTTCGGTTTTGGCTGGTACGATAAAACCATCAGGGAAGAACCCGCCCTGTTTCGGTCTATTCGTCCTGCCTGGAATGATGAAAACCTGTTACACATTGCCGCCATGATACGGTCAAAATGTTTCGTGGGTCACATCCGTGCGGCAAGCAACGGGAGTGTGTCCATCGCCAACTGCCACCCGTTTCAGTTTCAAAAGTTTCTCATGATGCAAAATGGCGGTATCGAGGATTTTGAACTCATCAAGAAACAACTAGTTCACCGCCTTGATGAAGAGACCTTTCTCTGGGTCAAAGGACAAACCGATACCCAGTACATTTTCGCCCTGTTCATGACCATTGCCAAAGAGTGTAACAAGGATCGAGATTTGACCCTCGATGATATGGCACGATGTTTTCGTCTCACCTTTGAGCAGATTGAAGAGATGAAGAAAAAGGTGAACAGTTTTACCCCCTCGGTATACAATCTGGTGATCACCGATGGCGAGCAGATGGCCGCGACCCGCTATTCCACCCGGCCGGACAAGCAGACGCGTTCCTTGCACCTGGCCCGGGCCTCGGACTTTGATATGGACGGCGAGGGGTATTTACATTTTAAGAAAACGGAAGCCAATACATCGGTATTGATTTCATCAGAGGTGCTCTTTGATAAAGGGGCGGTGTGGAAGGATGTCCCGGAAGGGTGCTGTATTCTCGTTGACAAAGATTTACAGGTGAAAGTCATTGAGCTTTGAGGTGATAACTACCCCCCCCTGAGCGGTGCGTAAGGATGGATCTTTGTTGGAGTCGCTTGAATTGCCGCGCCTTCTTGCACCTGAACCACTCCGGCTGGAGCGGCAGGTAGGACAAACGTCTACTAATTAATTCTCATCATGGCCACTCTCCCGACGAAGCATGAGCGCTTTGACGGGGGATATGCGTTGTTCGCCAGGGAGAAATTCAGCGCATCGTGAAAAAATCTCTTTGCCCACCCTCGCTCCTTTTTGGAAAATGTTAGTACCGGAGGTGATGCGGCCGGCGGTAACACTTTCCTTTCAGCTTGATTGTGGACGAGCACTCTCATGTTTAAAGTGAGCCTTGAAACATGAGGATTTTCGCTCAAGGCCCACCACATCCCATGAAATGACCCATAAGGAGGGTAGCTATGTCGACAAGCCCGATGCAGTATCTTGATAAAGCGATGGAAAAGGTCCGCGATCTGGGCCTGCTTCCCGATGCAGGCGACAGCCGGAGGGATCCGATGGTTGCCCTGCTCAATCAGCTCACCGGGATCGACGAGGATCGGGTGATTGCCATCAGCAGAACCCTGAGCCAGGCATCTTTTTTCAACGATGTGGTCAGGGAACAGGTCCAGGCGATGGACATCAGCAACCGTTACGAAGACATCACCAATTCCTTCAACTCAATCCGGGATGACGCCAAGAACATGGTTGATCAACTCGACGACGGGAAGATCACCACCTTTGAACGGATATCCAACATCTGGATGAAGGCTACCCGGGGAGACATTGCCGATCGCTTCGACGAAATCAAGGAGACCTATCTTGAGGTGACCGATGCCACCCAGGAACAGATCCAGCGTGAACAGGCGATCCTTGACGCCTATCAAGATTTCAGGGGCGCCCTGAAAGAGTCCGAGATTGCCGCCCTTGAGCTCTTAAAACAGGCGCAACAACTGCTTGAGGCCGCCCAGACAGAGGTCCAACAGGCGATGAAAGCGGTCGAGGGTTTTCAGGGCAAAGACGCGGCCGAGCGGGCCCGCCTGGAGATGGCCCGCGACGAAGCGGTTCGTGCCTTGCAGGCCGTTGAGAAAAAATACCAGCTGGCAAAGGATCTCTCCGATAATTTGACCATAAGTTACAACACCTCCGAAGTGGTAATGGCCCGCCTGCTGCAGACCACCAATACCAAAGAACGGGTCTACTCTCAGGCGGTTACCTTCTTTACCACCAATGAGACGGTGCTGACCGCACTGACCGCGTCGTTTACCGGTATGTTCGGCCTGCACGAGAGCACCCAGACGGTTGAGGCCATGAAGGAGGGCGTGAGCCAGTCCCTGGAGGTGCTTGCCGAGGTAGGAGGCGAAATTCAGGAGGCCGCCGTACGCGCCGGCTATGGACCAACCATTCGTGCCGATGCGGTGAAGAAACTGGTGGATTCGGTGGTGAGCTTTCAGGAAAAATCCCGCGAGATTATCGAAGAGATGCGGGTCCAGAGCACCGCCAACGCCAATGAGATCCGCGAAGCGGTTGAGGACGGCAAACGGCGTATGGCCCGGCTGGCTGAAAGCGGCGAGGCGCTCGCCGCGGAAATGGCATGAGCGGCGCAAGCCGGACAGCTCAGAGCCGGCAGCCGCTGGACGAGGTGATGTTGGCCATGGATGTGGTCGACACCCTGCGCCACCAGGAGAAGGTTGTTGCCCGCGAACTCCTATCCGACACCCGGGATGAGGAACTCAAAAAGAAACTCAAACGGATTTATCAGGCACAGGGCATCGAAGTTTCCGAGCAGATCTTAGCAGAAGGGGTGCAGGCACTGCGCGAGGATCGCTTCAGTTATCGTCCGCCGCCACCTGGAATCAGCACCCGACTGGCTCGCATGTACGTCAGTCGGGGCCGCTGGTTGCCCTGGGCAGGCGGGCTTGTCGTGCTTTGTCTAGTCGTGGTATTCGCCTACCAGGTTATGGTTGCCAGGCCCCGCGCGGCGCTGCCCGATCAGCTGCAAAGCCGCTACGAACTGGTGTTGGCAAAGGCTGCGTCCGAGGCCGGCAAAAACGCCGTCGAAACCGTCTACAGCCAAGCTGAAAATGCCCTTAAGGCCAATGATACAGCAGCTATGCAGCAGGCTTTGAGCGCCTTTGATGAGCTTGCCCAGAGATTGGATACAAACTACATTTTGCGGATTGTCTCCCGCCCTGGTGAGCGTTCAGGGGTATGGCGCATTCCAGATATCAACAGTTCGGCGCGGAACTATTACATCATCGTTGAAGCGATCGACGACTCCGGTATCGCCCAGCAGGTAGCAATTACCAGTGAGGAGACCGGCGAAGTAGAGACGGTAGACAAATGGGGTATTCGTGTCGATGAGGCGACCTTCCAGGCAATTGCCGCCGACAAACAGGATGACGGCATCATCCAGAACAATGTGTTCGGCCACAAAAAACGGGGCTACCTCAAGCCGCAATATCTGATGCCGACCCCAGGCGGTTTCATCACCTCCTGGTAACCATCAAAACTGAGTGGTCACCATGATCAGCGGACGACAGGCTCTTTCCTCCATTGATTCAAATATCCAGCAATTAAGAGGGCAGATCGCCGGGACGGAAGAACAAATTGCCGGTTATGCTGCCCGGAAACTCGAACTGCAGCAGCAGGAAATGGAACAATTCCGGGAGTTGAGTCGCCTGCGGCTTGATGTCCTTGCCGATAATATGGCCATTGCTTCAGTTTCCGATACAAAGAGAACGGTGAGTGAATTATTGGCCCGTCGGCAGGAGCGTCTTACCTCTGTTCGCCATGAGGCGGCGGAGTGTGCAAAGAACCGTCTTGCCCTGGAAGAGCAGCGCGAAATACAGGCGCTTGCCGTAGAACAAACGGCCCGGATCATCGATGAGGCTGAAGAGAAAACCCAGAACCGGCTGGCGCAGGATCCTCAATACCGGGATCAGCTGTTGATCGTAGAGGAGATCGAACGAACCCTGCACCATGCAAAAAGCAAGGCAGACCGGTGGGAGGAGGAGCTGGCAACCAAGGGCAGCCCATACCTACATGACCCTTTGTTCATGTATCTCTGGAATCGGGGCTACGGCACTCCCGATTACCGGGGGTGGGGGATCATCCGCTGGCTGGACGGCAAAGTTGCGAACCTGATCCGCTATGGCGAGGCCAGGGTCAACTACGGTAAGCTGCGGGAGATTCCCCTGCGATTGCGGGAACACGCCCAACGCATCGATGAACAGGCAATAAAAGAATATGAGAAGCTCAAGGCACTTGACGATGCAGCCCGTGAGGCGGATGGAATCGTTCAGCTCGACCAGGAATTTGAGCGTCAGGAAGCTACTCTGGATGAAATCGACGTGCAGATAGAAGAGATCGTTGCAACGCAGCGCAAACAGCAACAAACCCTTGCTGTATTCGCGGCCGGCGATGACCAGGATTACCGGGAGGCGATAAACTATCTGGCGTCCGAGCTGCGCCGTGACGACCTTCGGGAGCTGCGGCGCGAGGCTCTGGACACTCCGTTTCCCGAAGATGACCTGGTGGTCAACCGGCTGCTGGAACTGGAACAGGAGGAAGAGGAGCTGGAGGCGGGGATCGCCCAATTCAGAAAGGCACTTACCTCCCAGCAGAGCCGGTTACATGAGTTGGAAGGGCTGCGGACGGATTTCAAGCGCAGACGTTACGACAGCGCCGGTACCGGGTTTTCGGACACGGCCCTGATTATGGCCACCCTGGGCAATCTTTTCAACGGGATGATGACTAAAGACGCCTTCTGGCGAGTTCTGGAACAGCAGCGACGTCAACAGCGGCATCGCGCCAACCCGGATTTTGGTTCCGGCGCCTTTGGTCGAAGAACGAGTTGGGGAAGCACGATGCGGTTTCCCCGGTCTTCAGGCGGTATATTTAAAGGCGGTGGCGGTGGGTTTCGGGCGCCCTCCCGAGGGGGCGGTTTCAGGACCGGAGGGGGGTTTTAACCAAAGCCTTACTGTTGTTCATACTCGCCCACCGTTTCCACTTTCATGATATAGCCGATGTCGATGATGGCGCTGCCGTCAACCAGAAAAAGATCCGCCGTAGCCCGCTGAGCAGTCAGCCTGCCGGTAACTGAAACGGGTTTGAACAGGGTGTTGATATCGTAGGTGATGGGTGGATCGACCATTGCCTGAACGATCTGGTTGGGGGGCGGCGGGGGCACATGAATGCAGGCGCCCACGTAGGGCACCAGCAAAAACTGAGTAATTTTCCTGCCGGAGAGATCAAGCGGCAGAAGATAGCCCGACAGGGTAACACGCTGACCGTCCAGATCAAAATTGAGCGCCGATGCGCGCGCCCGGCGTTCGGCAATGATTGCATCAACGTCGATACCCTGGGCGCGCAGTCGCGGCAGGGCTTCGTTTAACTCCTGGTGAAACTCCAGGGTTTCCGGAGTGACCTCGGCGGGCAGATAGTCGCGCAGATAGATAAACCACTCGACCTCTTCGCGTTCTTCGTCATTCATGGCGTCAAGGGGATCCTCGATCCGGGCCGACGGAGGGACGAGATCGTTCCAGGTAAGTGCCAAGGCCGCGTGACCCACCGTTGCACCGGCCAGGATCATCACGGCGGCGAATATCCGAGCTACTGTTTTCATACATAAAGTTAGGTTCGTACGCTTAACCCATCCATCAAGGCCAGCCGATAGATGCGCCACGCCGGGATAATCCCCACCAGCAGCCCCGCCAGCCATACCAGCCCGATCAACAGCCATTCAAACGGCGAAACCATGGAAATGCCAAGATAAAGCCCCAACCGGCTTAACAGCAGCGGCTGGGCAATGATAAACATAAGATAGAGCAGGGCCACGCCAAGAGCAATGCCCATGGAGGTAACCAGCACCGCCTCGCCGATCATCAACCCGAAAATATGGATGGGGCGGGCCCCCACCGAGCGCAGGATCGCCATTTCCCGGCGGCGTTCGTTGAGACTGGTGAGCAGTGCCGTAAGCATACCGGAAAGACCCACCACCACCACGAAGATCGATACCGCGAACAGTGCTTTTTCGGCCACGCCGATCAGCTCCCACAATTGCTGCAGGGCAACACCCGGTAAAATAGCGGTGAGCGGCTCGGCCGGATACTGGTTGATAAATCGCTGCACCGTAAACGTGGCGATGGGCGATTTGAGCTTGACCATAAAGGCGGTGATCACCCGTGGCGTCAGATCCAGCCGCCTGGCCTGATCGGCGGAGATCGATACGCCGGGCAGCGGTGCTCCCCCCCGCCAGTCGATATGGATTGCCTCGATAGCCTCCAGGCTCACATAGACAGCGCGATCCACCGGCGTCCCGGTGGGCGCCAGGATACCCGCCACGGTAAACGGTTTGTCCCCGTGTTCGATGAAAGATACCTCCCCCGCTCCGTGCGCAATGACCAGTGTATCGCCCACTTCATATCCCAGTCTCCGGGCAGTCTCAGCACCGATCACCGCATCGTAGAGATCATCGAATGGATCACCGCGCTCTATGCTCAGCGGTTGCCTGGCGCCGTAGGTGAAATGGTCAAAAAAAGCGGGTGTGGTACCTACCACTCGATAACCGCGGTGCGAGTCACCCAGCGAGATGGGGATCGTCCACTGTACCTCGGGTAACGCTTTGATCTCCTCATAACTCTGCCAGGAGAGGTTGTTGGTTGCATGGCCAATGTGAAATACCGCATAGAGCAGCAGTTGAATCGGCCCGCTGCGGGCGCCCACGAGAAGGTCGACCCCGGCAATGGTATTGGTGAAGCTATGGTGCGATTCGGTGCGGAAACGCTCCACCCCGAGCAACAGAGTAAGGCTGAGCGATATGGAAAGAACCGTCAACGTCACCATAATAAACCGGTTGCGCAGGCTTTTCATGGCCAGCATCAGGATCGTTTTCATGGCTACTGCTCCGCCGCCAATGTCTCTGCCCGATTGATTTCGGGAAGATTCAGTGTCTTGCCGAAGAGAGCGGCGAGGCTGACCTCGTGGCTGACAAAGATGAGGGTGGCGCCGGTCCGCGCACACTCGTCGAACAGAAGTTCAATGAAGACGGTGCGGTGTTCGCTGTCAAGCGAGGAGGTAGGCTCATCGCCGATCACCAGCTCAGGCGCGCCGATCAGCGCCCGTGCCGCGGCGACCCGCTGTTGCTGGCCGACGCTCAGCTCATTGACGGGTTTGCACAACAATGCGGGATCGGTGAGTTTCAGATGAGCAAGCAACCGCAGCGCCTCCTGATGCGCGGTCGTACCTTGGTGCCGGATTCTGTTCGCCCGGGCCGGTGAGAAATGGCAGGGGAGAATGATGTTTTCCACCACGCTGAGGTAGGGAATGAGGTTGAACAGCTGAAAAATATAGCCGATATGGTCGGCCCGGAAACGATCCCGGGCCGAACCGCCCAAGGTTTCCAGGCGCCGGCCCAGCACCGATAACCGGCCGTGCTGGGGGATAAGAATTCCAGCCAGAAGCCCCAGCAGGGTAGATTTACCGCTGCCGCTGGGCCCTTTGATGAAAAGATGCTCCTGCCGGTTGACCTGTAATGCGTCGAGGCTGAGCACGGGCTGGGTGCTGCGCGGCCAGGTGAAATGCAGATCGGAGAGTTCGACCACCCTGCTCATAACGGGTTCTTTGGACTCATCCAGTGTAGCCGGTTATGGGAGCGCGACGCGGTAATCGGCAGGTGTCAATCTCTGTGATGCCTGACCGCTGGTCGTGATCACCTGCACGTCAATTGCCTCAAAACCCCTGAAACGCTCAAAAAGCACCACGTCTATGGAGCTGAGCTTTTCGGGTGAAGCGCAGACGAAATGGTAGCGCACCATAAATTCGCTGTGGGCGGCATGTTCACCATGATCCTCATCATGATCGTGTTCCTCACCATGGTGGATATCTTCCCCGTGGTTATGGCCTGCTTCTTCGTGGCTGTCTTTTTCGCCATGATGCTCTCCTTCATGGTGATGGTCTTCATCATGGTAATCGCCCTCACCCATGTCGTGCTGCACTTCGGCGCTTTTCATTTCGCATTGGGCCGCGGCAGGCAAGGCAATAATGTCCATCGCCGTCTGCAATTGTTCGACTGCCTCGTGAACAGCCTTCTCTTGCTCATCGGTGCGCGGCGCATGCTCAAAGCCAACGATATTGGCGGCAGGGGTGGTCAGCTCAATGAAGAGTTCATTGTTTTCCTGGGCGATATTAAGAGCCCCAATGCCGTGCACATGGGCGCCATGCTGTCGGGTGGCGGCGGATGAGTGGGTGGCCGTAAGGAGAATGGCCGTTACTACACACAGTATCGCCATCCTGAGAATGGAGATTGCGGGTGATTGAAATGATCGTTCATAACTCATGGTAATTCTCCGTATAATCCTTGTGTACATATTTCACTATGGCCTTTTTGCTCAATCTCATTCTTGCTTAATAAAACCTTATTCTCGGGATAGCAGTTCGGCCAGCGGCATCTTGTTCCTCGCGCCTCTATCTTAAAAGAAAATTCTTATGTTCCAAGGTTCCCTTTATACTTGCCGGTATAGGGATGTTCATGGTCGTAACGGTGGGAAACGGGTGATCATTGAGTAGTAACGCCGTGAAAGTAGCCACGGCGAGGCAAGAAAGCAACCATGTTGCGTGGGAGTCAGCCACCTCATAGCCGACGCGGCTTTGTATGTGCAGGTACGTTTCACGAATCAAGCAAAAAAGGTTTTCCCGGAAAAAACTCAAGCCGTAATGACAACCGAAATCAGGCTGTTGACAGCGAGTAGAGGTTGTAGTGCGTCTTGGTAAGATTGTAATATTACGTAAGGAGAATATAGGATATGGCAATTGCCACGCTTACCACCACGGGCCAGTTGACGGTACCTAAGAAAATCAGAGATTCCCTTAAGCTGCAGAGCGGTGATAAAATTGAAATCGTTCTTGCCAAAGGGCATGAGGCTATACTCAGACCTCTCTCAAAACGAGTCGATGAGACCTTTTGCATGCTTCATAGACCCGGACAAAAAGCCGTGTCGCCGCAAGAAATTGATGATGCGGTAAAAAAAGCCATGAAGGAATCATCTGGATGAAAGGGGTCGATACCACTATCTTCGTCCGCTTCCTTGTGGGGGATGATGAGCAGCAAGCGGTTAGCCTACAGCAACATATTCCTTGTGCCTCGATCTTGAGCGAAAATTATCATTTTTCAATTTTCCATGTTGCGCTACTGAGCTGTATGCAATATTGTTGCACCCTTTGGGCAGTCCTGTGTTCCTGGATTGTTTGCGCATTAATTTGATATTGTTTAAGAAATTTTCTATTTACCTGGCAGGATCAGATGCGTTTCAGTTGCATGATGGTTGCTGCCGAGGAGTCTTTTAGCCTGGAGGAGGAGAACATGCATCGGTTGATTTGTTTGTTTATTGCTTTTGTGGTTATTGGTCTTGGTTCCGCCCCTGGAGTTGTGTTGGCCTCGGAAAAACTGCCGGTATTCGTTAGTATCATACCGCAGAAATATTTTGTCCAACAAATCGGCAAGGATCTGGTGGATGTTCAGGAAATGGTGCAGCCTGGCGCCAGCCCCGCAACCTATGAGCCCAAACCGCAACAGATGGCCGATCTTTCAAACACACGGATCTATTTTACCATCGGCGTCCCCTATGAAGGTGTATGGCTGGAGAAAATCGCCGGGGCCAATCCCGCCATGCGCATAGTTCATACCGATGACGGCATCGAAAAAATCGCCATGACGGCTCACCACCATCACGATGACGAGGCGGAAGAACATCACGGGGAAGAACACCACGACGGCGCCCATGATAACGGGCTCGCGGAACACCATGACGAGGCCGCCCACGATGACGACCATCATGAAGAGGGTGGGCGTGATCCACATATCTGGCTGTCGCCGCCACTGGTGAAAGCCCAGGCCCACACCATCATGACCGCGCTTCAGGAGGCTGACCCGGCCAACCGGCAGATCTATGAGGAAAATTTCAACGAGTTTGCCGTGAAGTTAGATCAGTTGGACGCCGATTTGAAGAAGATTTTCGCCGGGAAAACGGGGCTGCAATTCATGGTATTTCATCCGTCGTGGGGATATTTCGCCCACACCTATGGGTTGAAGCAGGTACCCATTGAGATTGAAGGCAAGGATCCCAAGCCGGCGCAGTTGCAGGAGTTGATCGAACACGCCAGGGAGAGCGGGATCAAGGTGATTTTCGTGCAACCGCAGTTTTCCACGAAAAGCGCCGAACTGGTGGCCCGGGAAATCGGCGGCCAGGTAGTTTTTGCCGATCCGTTGGCTGAGGACTGGATGGCCAATCTGCGGGTGGTGGCTGACAAATTTGAACGTGCGCTGAAATAGGCCACCGGTTTCATCATGGCGATTGTCGAGGTAAAGGATCTTGATTTCACCTATGACGGGCAAGTGGTCCTGCAGGGTGTTGATCTTACCGTCCGGGAATCCGATTTTGTCGCGATTATCGGCCCTAATGGCGGCGGCAAGACCACCCTGCTGAAACTGCTCTTGGGCTTGTTGACGCCCACCCGGGGGACGATTGAGGTCGATGGTAAATCTCCCCGGCAGGCTTCGCCATGCATCGGCTATGTGCCGCAAAATGTCCACATAAACCGCAGCTTTCCAATCACCGCGCTTGATGTGGTGCTGATGGGAGAACGAGATCCCAAAAAGCGAGTAACCCGGCGCACGGCCGCCAGTCGTGAAGCTGCCCTGAGCGCCCTTGAGCGCATGGATATGGCAGAGCATAGTGACCGGAAAATGGGCACGCTCTCCGGCGGCCAGCGCCAGCGGGTTTTTATCGCTAGGGCACTGGCCACCAGCCCCAAGCTGCTTGTGCTGGATGAGCCCACCGCCAGCATCGACACCAAGGGGCAGACGGAATTCTACCAGCTGCTCAGCGAGATCAACAAGGATATCACGGTACTGGTGGTGAGCCATGATCTGCTGGTGATATCTCGCTATGTGAAATCGGTGGCCTGTGTCAACAAAAGCCTGCACTACCATGACCAGGCTGAAATCACCGATGACATGTTGGGCGCCATGTATCGCTGTTCCGTCGAGGAGATCTGTCCCGTCGAACTGGTGGCTCACGGCCTGCCTCACCGGGTGCTTGCCGAACATAAGGAACAACCGCAATGATTGAGGCGCTGCAATTTGATTTTATGCGCAACGCCCTGCTGGCCGGTCTGCTGGCCAGCGTTATCTGCGGCATCATGGGCACGCTGGTGGTGGTCAGCCGTATTGTGTTTCTCTCCGGCGGTATCGCCCATGCCGCATATGGTGGTATCGGACTCTCCTCATTTTTTGGCTGGCCCTATCTGCCGGGAACCATCGGTTTTTCGGTGGGTGCCGCCATGATTATGGCGGCCGTGAGCCATCGCCTGAAACACCGGGCCGACACCATCATCGGGGTCATATGGGCGCTCGGTATGGCTATTGGCATCATCCTTGTTGATCTGACGCCGGGCTACAATGTGGATCTGATGAGCTATCTGTTCGGCTCCATTCTCGCCGTCCCGAGATCAGATCTCTACGTGATGGTGATTGTTGGTGCGATCATGGTTGGTCTGACCACCTACTATTATCAGGATCTGGTGGCCATGTCCTATGACGAGGAGTTCGCCCAGATCAGGGGGGTGCCGGTACGAAGACTCTACTTTGGCCTCATCGTTATGCTGGCTGTCGCCGTTGTCCTGGTTATTCAGGTCGTCGGTCTGATTCTGGTTATCGCACTGCTGACCATTCCCCCATTTATCGTTGAGAAATACGCAAAATCGCTGTTTCAGATGATGGTGGGGGCAAGTTTGCTGGGCGCGGTGTTCACCGTTGCCGGTCTCTGGCTTTCCTACCGCTACAACCTCACCTCGGGCGCCTCGATTATCCTGGTGGCGGGCGTCGTATTTTTCCTCTCTCTGGCGATTGACAAGTTGCGCATTGCCGGCGGGCCCGGAACACAAACGGTATCCTGAATCTCTTTAATTACTGTCTATGTGCCATCAATGTGATTATGAGCAGCTGTTGGTTGATGCCGATCTGGAGGCAACCGCCAACCGCATGGGAGTTCTGGAGCTTGTCGGCAACAACGCCTATCCGCTCTCCGCCGACGATCTCTACACTATTTTAAAACGTAGCCGTTCCATCAACCGGGTGACCGTCTATCGCATTCTTGACCTGCTGGTGAAACACGGTGTTGTCGAGCGCATCAGCACCGGCGGCAGAGCCTTTTACTACGACCTGGCGCCCAATGATTACCACCAGCCGCACCCTCATTTTTATTGCAGAAGCTGCGGGCGGATGGACTGTTTAGACCCGCGCAGCCTAGCCGTTGACACGGATACCCTTCGGAAAATCTACCCCGGTCGCATCGAGAAGGTGGAAATTCGTATTGACGGGTTGTGCACCAGTTGTGAAAAAAAGACGCAAAACTGAGAAAGCAACAGCGGGCGGAAATAAGCCCAATCTATTATACTACAAGTGAAGGAGGTTGTTATGGCAAATTGTTGCGACATGGAAGCAGGCGACTTGTTTGTGTGTGAGGTATGCGGCCTGGAACTCAGTGTTAAAAAGGCTTGTGCCTGTGCTCCTGACGCCTCGGACAAATGCACGGTCCCGCTGCAATGCTGCGGCCAGGAGATGAAGAAGAAGTAATAGTAGTAAAAAGTAGTTCTTACCCGAAGCTATAGTGGAAGGGCAAAGGGGAAGTTGAGCCTTTGCCCTTAATTTTTGAGATGTCCCGCAATTACTATGAATAATAACGGCAGCCCACCGCCACTGCCAATCTACACCGGACCTGACCAGAATTCGGACATTGAAGTCTTGTCGAGTTCGCTGGCGGTAACGATCACCATTTTCTTTTTAGTTTTTTCCGTTCTCTTTTTCATTTTGGGCAACTCGCAGAACGAAAATTTTGTTCGGTTTCTGGGGCTGTTTTCAATCAATTTTGTCTCAATTGTCCTTGAAGCCGTCCCGTTCATGCTCATCGGCACGCTTATTGGCGGCGCGATCGAAGTGTTTGTTCCCGTTGCAATTCTTGATCGGTTTTTGGGCAGGGGTAGGAGGCATGGCATCTTTGTGGCGGGGGGGCTGGGATTGTTATTTCCAACCTGCGAATGTGCCATCGTTCCCATCGTTCGTCGCCTCATTATCAAAGGAGTCTCAATCCCGGCCGCCATCTGTTTCATGCTCAGCGGGCCGATTGTCAATGTAATCGTTGCCTGGTCAACCGCGGTGGCCTACACATATAACTGGAATATGGTTCTGCTGAGAGTCGCGTGCGGCTATCTTGTTGCTGTTCTGATTGGCCTTGTGCTCGGTTGTTTAAAACGCCCTGAAAAGCTGATTTTGGAGAACGTGGCTGAGCTATCGGTGCGCACCTGTGGATGCCACGGTGAGCAGTTTCAAAAAACTCCCGTGTGGTCAAAATTGTTACATGCCCTGGGGCATGCCCGGGACGATTTTCTTCAGGTGGGAAAATACCTGGTCATTGGCGCCTTTATTGCCGCGTTTATCCGAACCGTTACACCCATGGCGAGTTTTGCCAGATTGTCGGATTCCCCGGAGATTTTGATTTTTATCATGATGGGTATGGCAGTCCTCATGAATCTGTGCAGTGAGGCCGATGCCTTTATCGCCGCAAGTTTCAGATGGCTTCTACCCGGTAGTGCGCAATTGGGTTTTCTGGTTTTGGGGCCGATGCTGGATTTGAAGCTCATGGTGATGTATCTCAGCGTCTTTCGAAAGCGAACCATTGTGCTGTTATCTTTTTTAACGTTTTCCGTCGTCTATATCCTCATGCTTATTGTGGAGACGGTCCTTCCTCCATTCGTCTGATGCTGCTGAGAGTACTCAACACAGCGCTGCTGTTGATCTGGATTGCCTTTCTCAGCTGGCTGCTCACCTTTGGCAAAAATGATCTGGTCCGTCTCCTGCATCCCCGGTTGTGGTGGATTCTCGGTTTCGCCCTGGTTGTGTTGTCTCTGTTTGTCGTCTCGCTCATCACCGGTCGCGGACAATCAGCAAAGAAATCTCTATTGGTTGAGTTGCCGGGCATAGCAATTCTGCTTGTTCCGGTTTTCTATTTTACAATCGCCACGGATGCAAGGCTGGATGAGGCTTCACTGCACAACAGGGTCATTCAGGATGAGGACGGATTTTTTCTCAATAACCTGCCTCCTCTTGAACTGTTTGGTGAATCGGAATTCTCCAACATGACTTTTTCAGAAATCCTGCGAGCCCCGGAGAAATATGAAAACCAGGATGTTGAAGTAGTGTGTCAAAGCTTCGTCAATGATGATCTGCCCGAAAATGTAGCAATGTGTTACCGTTATCTCATTACCTGTTGTGCGGCGGACGCCCTGCCGGTATTTTTCTTCCTCATGCATGATGATGAATTGGAAATTGAGAACAATCGATGGATAAGGGTACGTGGACAGTTTTCCACCTTCAGCAATAACGATATGGAGTTTCCCTCCATCACTGTCGCGGGAGTTGAATACGTTAAAGAGCCCACTTTCCCGTGGGCGATATAGTGTGAACCTGGCTTTTGAAAAGAATGGATTTTCTGCGTCGCATTGATTCTCTGTCGGGAAAAACCGGCACGTGGTCTTTGCTCATTGAAAAAGAGCAGGCAAATCCCTTGAACCGTGCAGGACACGTATGATTTCAATCCGGTTGGCGTCGAAACGGTAGTAAATCATGTACCTTTTGTAGGAAAAGGCGAACACTTCTTTTGCAAGATAATCTCTGCCTGAGCCAGCTTCAGGAAACGGTGCGAGTTTTTCAGTGCAAAGTGAGTACAATTGGTCAAGAAAATCGTCGGCTCGGTCAGGGCTATCCTGGGCAATGTAGAACCAGATTTCCTCAAGATCCTCAATTGCTTCCCGCGAAAATAGTGTCTTCCTCATCCCTGGCTCTTGCCTTCTGCCAGTTTTGTCCGGCCGCGCTTTTTGATGGAGTTGAAAAGCTCTTCTGTCATCTCGACGCCCATCCCATTATCTAATGAGGAAATTCCTTTTTGGATGTCTGACCGTAAAGCGTTGATTCGGTTCTCATTGAGGTCGTCACGAGATTTAAGCAGTCTCAAGGCCTCTCGAACAACCTCACTGGCAGAGTTGTATAGTCCGCTTTTGACCTTCATTTTGACAAGTTTGTCAAGCTCAGGGGTAAGTGATACGTTCATGCGGTGCCTCCAATTTTGTGTTTGATTGCTTCCGCATTCTACCCGTAATAACAGATTTTGTCAATCTTTGTTATTATGTTATGGGTGAATCTTAGGGAGCGCTGTAAAAAAAGGAGATTTTTCGTTCAAGGTCGAGGTACGAAGGGCATCTTACCGTGGGCATATGGGTAATATTGCCAGGATAGCATTTTTTGAGCAGCGGATGGGTCGGGTGAACAGGCCATTTTGCATGGTTCCATGGATTTATAGATATCTCCTTTTTGAAAATATTGTGGGACCAGGGTATAAAATGACTACCCTTTTGTTGGCGTCTGTGGTGAAACCTGCATACAATTCTTCAGGGGTCCTTGAGAAGTAAATGGCAGACAAAATAGGTTATATCACATTTCTCATACGGTGGAGATTATCATGTTGACGACGTATGTATGGTCGCTTGTCGGTGGGTGCCTCATCGGCATTGCGGCGGGCATCCTCCTGCTATTTAATGGAAAAATCTTCGGCGTCAGCGGAATCGTCGGCGGTCTGCTCACACCTGTTCGGGGTGAAACCTCATGGAAACTTGCCGCAACGGCGGGGCTGATTGTCGGCGGCGTCGTCATGGGCCTGATGAACTTTGACGTATTTACGGCGCTGCCGCCCCCATCGATGCTGCTTCTCATTGCATCAGGACTGCTGGTCGGTTTCGGGTCCCGGCTGGGAAACGGCTGTACAAGCGGGCATGGTGTATGTGGGATTGGGCGTTTTTCGCCACGTTCGATGGCAGCCACCGTAACGTTTATGGGCGCCGGCGTACTCGCTGTTGTTTTGATCAACAGCCTGTCATAGGGGGCTGTCATGAAAAACAGTATCGTCGCGTTTATCTGCGGTCTTCTTTTTGCGGCAGGTCTGGGCATCTCGGGAATGACCAAACCGGAAAGGGTACAGGGATTCCTCGATATTTTTGGAAGATGGGACCCAAGCCTGGTTTTCACCATGGGCGGGGCGGTGATTATGTATGGTCTGCTATATCAACTTTCCAGAACATTGACAAAGCCGATGTTCGCGGAAACGTTCTCCGTTCCGACGCGCCGGGATCTCGACATAAGGCTTCTTAGTGGAAGCGCGATTTTTGGCTTTGGCTGGGGCCTTTCCGGGTACTGCCCGGCCCCGGCCCTTGTTGCCGCGGGCGGAGGGATGACTCCCGTGTTCGTTTTCGTCGGCTCGATGCTTGCCGGGATGTGGTTATTCTCCGTTGTCGACAAGCTCGTGCTTGCCCGCCGGTAAACCCTGTAACTTGATAGATATAAAGGAGCCCCCATGACTGCCGTACAACCATTTTTTGATGATACAACCTTCACCATGACCTACGTGGTGTATGATGATGCAACCAAAGACGCCACCATCATAGATCCGGTATGGGATTACGATCCTCTTGCCTCCCGGATGTCTTCACAATCGGTACAAAAGGTAATCGATTTTGTCAGCGCAACCGGCCTGAACCCGCATCTGATTTTGGAGACGCATGCACATGCCGATCATCTTTCCGGTGCACAACTCCTTAAAAAGGCGTACCCACAGGCGAAACTGGGAATCGGCGAGCATATAACGATCGTGCAGGAAACCTTCAAACCGGTATTCGGGCTGCCGGATGGATTTAAAACCGATGGCAGTCAGTTTGACCTTTTGCTTTCAGAAGGCAGCAGTGTCAGGGCGGGAAGCCTGCGCATCGATGTTCTCTACACCCCCGGCCATACGCCGGCCTGCTCAAGTTATCTCATCGGTGATATGGTGTTCACCGGTGATGCCATGTTTATGCCGGACAGTGGCACCGGCCGTTGCGATTTTCCGCGGGGAAGCGCAACGGATCTCTATTCATCGATCACGCAAAAACTCTATACACTCCCTGATTCGACCCGGGTGTTCGTTGGCCATGATTATCAGCCAAAAGGTAGAGAACTCGCCTTTGAAACGACGATAGCGGAAGAAAAGAAACACAACATTCAGCTCCCAGTCGGCAGAAGCGAAGAGCAATTCGTCGAGTTCAGATCCACACGGGATGCAACACTTTCGATGCCCAAACTGATTTTCCAAAGCGTTCAGGTAAACATCAACGCCGGTGCGTTTTATGGAGCAGACGAAAAGTCGGGGTTTTTGCACATTCCCGTCACGTTTTCTTGATTGCCTGCTCCTTTCAGGCAGCGAAGGTGTGCTGTCAGGGTGACCTTTCCCTGGATAGCTGAGCCTATGTAAGGGTAACCTTGAAAAGGGAGAACTATCGTTCAGAATCTCCACTATTATTTCGAACCCTGCAAGTCATGCAATGGCCAAGATTGGCCGCTGACGAAGTGGAAAGAGTCTATTTTTTGATGACCCGCATGCCCGCTTTGCCGTCCTGAACCACGTAGCCCAAGTCCTGGATTTCATCTCGAAGCCGGTCAGATTCCGCCCAGTTCTTTTCTTCTCGGGCCTGTTTGCGCAACCCGATCAGTTCAAGAATCTCCGGGGGCAGGGGATCGGCGGCAACTTCCCGGTCCAGTTCAAGGCCGAGGACGGCTGCATCAAATTCCTGGATCGTGGCCAGCTTTACGGGGTCGGGGAGGTCGGCTTTGAGTAGCTCCTGAACCACTGCCAGCGCTTGCGGCATGTTGAGATCGTCGTTGAGACGACAGAGAAATTTCGTCCGGAAACTATCATCTATCGGACTTTTTTCGCCACCAGTGCGTTCCACCAGCCGGGTGACCTGACCCCGCAGGGTGCGCAGGCCGTTTCCGGCGGCGGCAATGGAATCGTCACTATACTCCATTGGTTTACGGTAGTGGCTGTGAAAGGTTGCGTAACGGTAGACAAGCGGGTCGATATCGTTATCGATGAAGGTGTTTTGCAGAGTAAGAAAATTCCCCTCGCTTTTGGCCATTTTTTTGCCGCCCTGGATGTTAAGAAACTCCCCGTGCATCCAGAAATTGAAGAACCGCTTTCCCGTTGCCGCTTCCGACTGAGCGATTTCATTGGTGTGGTGTACATCGATATGGTCGGTTCCCCCGCAGTGGATGTCCAGTTGGTCGCCTAAATATTTCATACTCATGGCCGAGCACTCGATATGCCAACCGGGAAACCCTCTGCCCCACGGCGAGTCCCACTCCATCTGGCGCTGAACGTTTTCCGGGGAAAATTTCCAGAGTGCAAAGTCAGTGGAATTGCGCTTATCCAGATTCTTCTCAACCCGGGCCCCCTCCTGCAATGCGTCTCGGTCCTGGCGAGAAAGCTGCCCGTACTGTTCAAATCTGGCGGTATCGAAGTAGATTCCGTCGCCGGTGCGGTAGGTGTAGCCCTTTGTTTCCAGAGTCTCAATCAGGCTGATCTGCTCGGGAATCGTATCGGTTGCCTTGCACCAGATCGTGGGGTCAATGATATTGAGACGGGCCAGATCCTCCTTGAAGGCGGTGGTGTAGTACGCGGCAATGTCCCACGCACTGCGGCCCTCGCGCTTTGCCCCCTGTTCCATCTTGTCCTCACCCATGTCACGGTCGCCGGTCAGGTGCCCGACATCGGTGATGTTCATGACGTGTTTTACCTGCAATCCGTTATAGAGCAAAACGCGTTTTAAAATATCCTCAAACACGTAGGTTCGCAGATTGCCGATATGGGCGTAATTGTAAACGGTGGGGCCACACGTATAGAGCCCCACCTTACCAGCCTGCAGAGGGGTGAATGTTTCTTTACGACGGGAGCGCGTGTTAAACAGAACCAGATCCATTGAGAGACACCTTGTCACGTAAATTGCTTAAATGGAATTGCTTCATCAATAAGCATGATCGGTATATCCTGACGAATAGGATAGACATACAGATTGTCCTCGCGTACCAATCCGGAGTCAATCATTTCCTTGACCTCTTCCCCACCGCGATTTTTCAGGCCGCCCGCACCAATGTGGGTATTGATCTTGTCAACGACGCTTTGTTCAATAACGGTAACACCCTGTTTGGTTTCGGGGCAACAAAGAATGTCCAGCAGTTGTTGGTCAACCATATAATCCTCCACAGAGATGCTCTCGGCCTGAATCCAGCGTCGACCTTTCACTTTATTTTACAAAGAAACAAGTCTTCTGACTATGGGGTCATATGTGCGAAACGTCAATTTACCCGGTATATTGCTTTTGTTTTTAGTGGTAGTATAGGGGACCCTGTATGAACGAAACTAAACGGAGCATCATCATCACGTTCATTATCGTAAGTGCATCATGCCTCTGAGCTTCCCGGTTAATACCTGATCCTAACGAAAAAAGTAAAGGTCTAAAGTAATGCTGAACCACACGCCCATTTCTATTCTTTTGTCTGCTCAATCAGGCCGACCCGGTTTTTCTTCTTTTCTGGTCTATATGGGCGCGATGCCCCATGTGAAAGTCACAACCAGCAATGAGTCGTTCACCTCGATCCCATCAGGATTCGATGTGCTGGTCACCGTCGGCCAAGAACGCTGGAGTGAGGCCGCCACGGTGGAGATCGAACAATTCGTCGCCACCGGTGGCGTGTGGCTTCACTGTCTGGAAGCCTGCGAGACTGAAGTACCCGCCATTTTCGGTGTCCGCCCCGGACCGGTGGGCCCCAGGACTGAGCTTCGGGTGGAGTGGGCCGATAGCAGCCATCCCATGGCGGCGCGCTTGCCGGAATCAATCTATCTGCTCAACCCCCAGCGAGCACTTGAAACCCGTGCCGACGGCGTTATACCGCTGCTGGAGATCGACTGGCGGTTTACCCGTCAGGTCGTGATGACATCGAGAGCCGTCGGCGAGGGGCAGGCAATCTGCACTACGCTGACGGCGCTGGATGTGCAGGAGTTTCAGCACATCGTATACCGGGTTTTTTCCTATCATACCGGTACAATAGAATCAAAAAGTCTGGGGGTCGGCATTCTTGGTTTTGCCCCTTCGGTGGGCAGGCTGCACGGACTTGGCGCCAATGATACGGCGGGTTTGCGGTTTACGGCGGTGTGTGACCTAAGCCCGGAGCGCCGGGCCGCTGCCGCGAAGGATTTTCCGGATATCCGTCTCTATGAATCAGGAAAGGCTCTGGCCGATGATCCGGATGTGGATCTGGTGATTGTCGCAACGCCGCCCAACACCCATGCCGCCATATGCGTTGAGATGCTTTCCGCCGGTAAGCATGTGGTCTGTGAAAAACCGCTTGCCCTGAACAGAAAAGAAACCGACCGGATGGTCGAGACTGCCGATCGCTTCGGGGTGCATCTGAGCTGTCACCAGAATCGTCGGTTTGACGAAGATTACCTGATGATTGGCAAGATTGTCCGAGCAAATCGAATCGGCGAGCTTTTTTATCTGGAAACCTTTGTCGGCGGGTTCGGCCATCCATGCCCCCACTGGCATTCCCACGCTCCCATCTCTGGTGGCACGACCTATGACTGGGGCGCCCACTATCTCGATTGGATCGTCGGACTGATGCCGGAACCGGTGGCGACGGTAACGGCCACTCGCCACAACCGGGTGTGGCATGATGTCACCAATGCCGATCAGGAACGGATTCAGATACGGTTTGCCGGGGGAAAAGAGGCTGAGTTCATCCATTCCGACATTGCCGCCATCAGAAAGCCCAAGTGGTACCTGTTGGGCACCGAGGGCGCCATTGTCGGCGAATGGCGGGACACCATCGTCTACCGGAGCGACCCCGACATCTACTTTCAATGGGATCGAGATCCCGCCAACGGAGATGGTACCGCGGCTAACAATCTATCGCCGACGGCCATCCGGCGATATCGAGCAGATCGAGCCGGCCATGCTCAGCTCACACGCGCCTACCGTTTCTGCCGGAACAACGACCGGTTCGCTATCCGTTCCACCGAAAACCTGGCTGACCACCTGCTGACCGGGGAACCGCTGGCCGCTCCCCTGGCAGACTCGGTAAAGGTGGTTGCGATCCTCGAGGCCGCCGCCCGCTCCATGCACAATGACGGCCGCCTGGAGAAGGTTCGACGGCTGATTGAAGAAGGTTTCATATCAGGCAACCCCAAAACTCGTGACCTGATTGACCATCAGCAAACCATTACCAGGCTTGGATTGACAATGATGCGTTAAAATTATCTTGGTTTTTATGGCAGAGACTCAGGAGTAAGTCACTAACTCGTCGGTAATCTAACGCTCGAAGATGACGCATGGGAAAAACAAGAAAAACTTCCAACGCTCTGGCCCTGCCTCCCGCACCTACCGCGGCCTGCCATGCCTATTCAGATCGGCAATAAGGTGATCAAGGGGGAAACGATATTGAGACCCTTTTCGTTCGCCACTTCGTATCAGTACACCTTTGTCCACCAGGTCGTTGAGGTCACGGGTGGCCGTTGATGACGATATCTTGGTCAACCCCATATAATATGGTGCTTTGAATGAACCAGTATATTCGGTGATTCCTTGCTGAAAACGTTTCTTGCTGATGTTGTCACACAGCTTGGCAATGAGTTTTTTTTGCCGGATGGTTGAGTAGGTCACGATAAGCCCTGAAAAATTTGTACTTGTTCACGACCAGTTCAGTACGCTGCAAACTCAACAACTTTGCAGCGATAGCGGTCTCCGCAAAATAGCGTAACCAACCAGTAATCTCATTTGTCCGGTTGTGGTTGGCTATTTGATCATAATACAGGTTTCTCTTTTGATTGATTATCGTCGACAAAGAAAGCGGCAACGACACCCCAAGGTTCTGGTAAATCGCTTTTTCCGCTAGGGCACGCCCGATACGCCCGTTACCATCTTCAAAAGGATGAATTGATATAAAATACAAATGAGCGATCCCCGCCCTGGTAAGCGGCGGTAGAGGTGTGTCGCCGGCGGGTGAGGTTTTATTGAACCAGTTGATAAATTGTTCCATCTCGCCTGGAACATCGGTTGAGCTGGGGGCAACGAAATGAACCCGGTCGGGTCCGGAATTGCGCAGAGTCGCAATGATCATGTCATCGGCGTGGGTTCGATAAGCCCCGATTGTATCCAGGTGGGGGTTGCCAGCCATCAGAAACTCATGCCAGCGGAATAGTTCCTCTTTTGTCAGTAGCGTTTGAAAATCCTCATGAAGCTGTATCATCAAGCGGGCAATACCCCGTTTCACTATTACCGGGATCTACACCGAGAAAACGCGTATACCGGTCTACCAGGCCGAATTCCCGTTTCAATGACAGTTGTATACTCTCCAGCCGCAATATTTCCCCCTCGATGGCGGAGGTCTCTGCTGCCTCGTTACTGAGAAGCTCGATCCGCAACCCATCAAGGTCATCTTTTCGCAGCGATTTGCTGATGCCCAAATACACCCCGGCTTGATACACAAACTCCCGCTCCAGGTCCTCAAGAGCTTCGAAATCATAGGAAAACGCGGGCCAATCAGGCTGTTGCCAATTCCATTTTTTTTCAGCCATGAGCTTATCCTATTGGATTTAAAACCCACAGATAGCATAAATTTGGGCTTTAAACGACGTTTTTTTTATCAACGCTTTTCGTCCACAGGGGCAGAGCTATCACCACCTGTGAGCTAAACCTACCGCTTTTTCACCCGCTTTACATCGCCCTTGCTATCACAGAACCGGCAGGCTCTTGCGCTACGTCCGGATGATG